>OIYR01000106.1_pt1 | contig 47828 bp, 42 predicted proteins | sample 1588221 | NCBI WGS metagenome assembly OIYR01 (sample SAMN03283292) | human gut metagenome | biome: human-associated habitat; material: feces | host: Homo sapiens | place: Peru | collected 2012
TGATTTATCCCTATCTATTTTTATATATTCTTTATATGATTTGATGGGCTTTTTTTAAGAGAGTTGCCAATTCACGGTATAAAGATAATTTTATCATCAAAGGCGGAATGCTAGTGACAGCAATGGTTGGCGTAGCATTGCGGTCCACGATGGATATCGATACGAGCATTAAAAATCAGAATCTGTCGGTAGAAGATGCTAGACGGATTGTGGATGAAATCAAGGACATTGATCTTGGTGATGGAGTGACCTTTGAGGTTAAGGAAGTTTCCAATATCATGGATGAAATGGAATATCCGGGTATTCGGTTTACCATGAATGTCGTGATGGGAAAACTCGTTACACCGATGAAAATTGATATTTCTACAGGAGATGTTATCACACCAAGAGCCATTGATTACAAATATAAACTGCTTTTGGATGATCGTTCCATTAGCCTTTGGTCGTATAATCTGGAAACAATTTTAGCAGAAAAACTTCAGACAGTCCTTGCGAGAGGCCTATTGAATACCAGAATGAGAGACTTCTATGACATCAAGACGTTGCTTTCTATTTATGAGCATGACATCGATGCTGATGTGCTAAAAAAGGCATTTGAGGCAACCTGTAAGAAAAGAAGCACTGAAAATTTGAAAGAGGAAGCACCTAAAATTATGGCTGCCGTCAGTGATGACGCACAGTTACATACACTTTGGAAGTCCTACCAGAATAAATATCCGTATGCAGCTGATATCAGTTATGAGGATATTATGGAGAGCACAATGCTTTTGTGGAGTAAAATTCAATAATCGATAGCAACTCCGCTTAAGAAATTTGAGGGGTATTTTTATATCTATTTTCTGTGTAATTTAGCTTGCATTCTGCAACAGTATGTGCTGTTATTAATTGTGAGTTGTGGTATATATATACTTCGCTTCCTACGGCGTACATATCCACAACTTTTCCTATATATTTTGTTGGTGCTAAATATTGTTTCCAATTATACGATACTAAATTCGTGTTCGGTACTTCATACGTCTATGTTCACGTAAATATGTATCTATATTAATAGTTGTGAGTTAATGCATCTAAATAAAATGATACAATCAAGGACAGATAAAAAATCAACCATTTACTGCAGTCAATGGGCTCCTGAAGGATAGCTAGATAAATTAGACGATGGCCCACTCGCTGACGCTATTCTAGATCGTATTAGAAATTCATCTTATACAATTCTTTTAAAAGGCATATCACTTCGAGAGGATTATTCAAAAATCAAATAATAAAAATGAGAGTCATTTCATAATTTGAAGTGGCTCTCTTTATGGATTTAGTGGCTCTGAGCAATGGATTGGGTGGCTCCGTCACCATGGAATACTCAATGCGGAATATAAAAAGAAAGACGTTAATTGTCTTTCTTAGATATAATGGATTTCAACTCCACCAAAATGAACACGACCTGTGATATTTAATGTAGGATAGCCATTGGATGATGGCTGTCCTTTTTCATCAACACCACCAAAGAAGGCACGAACATGACTTTGTACATTCCATTCTTTAGGTACATAGAGTTCAATGCCTGTAAAGTTTCCATCAATTTCAATCGTAGCCTGATTTTGTATGGTAGCCTGATCAAAATAAATCTTCAATCCTGAAAACTTTGAATCAATGGTCACATATTGTAAATCGTTGGTTTGAATATATTGGACTTTTTCACCAAAACTAGAAGAAATATTGATGATGGAATTTGTTGAGTATTCAATGTCTTCTATTTCAATATGTCTTTTTCTAGGGCGAATAATGCTTGTAAGTCCCCAAGCTAATAGCCAAGTTGCTAAAAGTAAAAGCCATAGAGAAATATCTTCAAAACCTAAATCTTTTCTGAATAAATAGAAAATAATCGCAATTCCAAATAGTGGGCTGTAGAAGCTTCTTTCTTTGATTCCATCAATAATAACGGATAGACAGATTAGAGTTCCAATGATTTTCCATAGACTGAATGTAAATGATAGAAAACCAAATAGATTTCCAAAAATCAAAATGGCACCTAGAATACAAATAAGGCCCCAAAACCAATTTCTTTTCATAAATGATTCCTTCTTTCTTTTAATACTTTGTAGTACATTCTTGATACATAGACTTGTTTATGACTGTTTTGAAAAGTAATGAGATGACTCGATACAGAATGAGACAGAGAATAAATTTTCTGTATATTCACAATTGTGGATTTAGAGATTCTTAAAAAGAAATTTGGTAATATATTTTCTAATTCATACAACTTCTGTGTTGTAGAAAACATATCGTTGGCAGTATGCGCATATACTGTTCCTTGATCACTTTCAAAGAATAAAATCGCATCTAAATCTAGATAATATTCTGTATCTTGTTTAAAGAATTGTATACTCGGCTTTGATTTAAAATTAGAAATCAATTGTTTCAAATCCTCAGTATATTCTTTTGTACGTATGACGATTTCATTTTCATTCAATGTGTCATCAATTTCTAGTCTTACTTTCATGGCTTTATTATTCCACAAGGACTTTTAAAAGTATAGTCTTGAAAAGTAAGTGGTAAAAATGGAAGGCTAAGTGGTTAAGAAAAAAGAAGTGAAATGGATTCACTTCTTATATAAGTTCTAAATGTTTAAAGGCATTGTATAAACCGTCTTCATTTACATCATCTGTGATGTAGTCAGCTGCCTCCTTAATTTCTTTTCCGCCATTTCCCATTGCGACATTATAGGAACAACATTCAAACATGGATAAATCAATTTTGGCATCCCCAAAAGAAATCGTATTTGAAGTATCTTCATGAAGATAATCTAACAATGTTTCAATCGCATGACGCTTAGTGATTCCTGCAGGACCTAAATCTCCAAACAGAGCTAATTCACCTTTGCCACCCCACGTATTCGCAATTAATTCAGAAAATTCTGATTTAGAATCTAAATGATCTTGGTAGCTACTCAAAATAAAACTGATTTTATTCACATCATCACGATATAGATCTTCACCCTGTAAGTGAATGAATCCAGAAACAAAGGCATTGGCAGTGTCTTTGGCATGACTTGTGTCAGCACCTTTTCCAAGAGCATATTTCATCATTGTATCTGGTCCTTGTTCCAACATATAATCGTTACAATACATGCCACTGTTTGCTTCTAAATAGAAACCTAAATGTCTTTCATTGCACCAATCAACAATGCGTTTAACATCTTCTTTAGACAATCCTTGATGCATCACAACATGTTCATGATCTTCTACATAAGCTCCATTGCCACCAATCATACCGTCTAATTCACATAGATTTCGTTGTAGAATTTCAGCTTTTGAACACCCTGTACAAATATAGACTTTATGCCCATTCGCTCTTGCCTGATCTACCGCAAGTTTTGCGCTATCGGGCATTTTAGCCTCATAATCAATGAGTGTTCCATCCACATCTAAAAAGATGATTTTAGACATTAATCTAAATCCTTTCCATTTGATTTAATACATTTCTGATACCAATAGAATGAATCCTTTTTAATACGAGCCAAGTCTTTTAAATCAAATTCATCACGATTGATATAAATCATACCATAACGTTTTGTGATTCCCTGGTGTGTACTTACTAAGTCAAATGCAGACCATGGAGAATATCCCATTAAATCTACGCCGTCTGTGATGGCTTGTTGACAAGCTTTGATGTGTTTTCTTAAATAATCAATACGATAGTCATCATGTACTTTTCCATCTTCCGTTAAAGTATCTGGTACACCACAACCATTTTCTGTAATCAATAAAGGAAGACTGTATCGTTCCCATAATTCTCTTAAAGTGATGCGTAATCCAACTGGATCAATACCCATTCCATACGATGTTTCTTCTTGTAGAGGGTTTTTACATCCAACAGCCATACCAGGTTCTGTCATAATACCCGTCATGAATTCTTCCATATTGGCTTTGCCAGAAGTCATTTTTTCTTTTGCGGCTCTTCCTTCTTCTTCAGACACATATTTTACAGTAGAACCACCATAGTAGTTGAACGCAATGAAATCAGGATGCGCATTAGCCATGATTTCCATATCTCCTTCTTTGATGTCTGGGAAAGCATTTCTTTCTTTTAAATATAATGCGAAAGCTTCAGGATATTTACCAAAACATACAGTATCCAAGTATAAACGGTTTCTTAATTGGTCATAATCCATGGCAGCTAAATAGTCTTCTGGTGAAGAAGTTAATGGATATACACAAGTGATATTTGGTGCAGGAGCAATCCACGCATCACACATATTGTGACAAGAAATCATCGCCTTAGCTTGTGCCACTAACATGTGGTGGTTAGCCTGGTAGCGTTCTTTATCTGTTTTATATCCACCCATATTAAACATTGTCATCATGTTTTGTTCGTTGATTGTTAAGAAGTATTTTACTTTATCACCATACTCTTTGAAACATACTTCACAATAGCGAACGAAATCATCAATACATTGGCGAGATGTCCATCCACCATATTTTTCTTGTAGAGCATAAGGTAAATCAAAGTGATATAAAGTAACGACGGGTTGAATACCATATTTTAAACATTCGTCGATAACCTCATGATAGTGTTTTACACCAAGAGGATTTACTTCGCCATCTCCATCCGGAATGATTCTAGGCCATGCGATTGAGAAACGATATTCTGTAAAGCCCATTTCAGCCATTAAGGCAATATCTTCTTTAAAACGATGATAGTGATCACTACATACTTTCCAGTCTGTTGTACCTTTAATAACTGGAGCTACATCTTGTACAGATGGTCCTTTTCCATCTTCATCCCAAGCTCCTTCACATTGATAAGCACTAGAGCTTGCACCCCATAAAAAATCTTCTGGGAAATCTTTTAATTTTAAAATGTCCATAATTATTTCTCCTTGTTCAATGACTACAATATATCGATTTATATTTGTATTCTCAATTGAATCTAGAAATAAAGAAATTAATTTCCAAAAGAAAATAAAAAGCATCAGAAACTCTGATACTTTTTGAAACTATTGATCTGGATTGTGATAAGACATAGATTTACGAATATAGTGGTTGTTTTTTGTGCGATTTAAATTGTATATAGCCCCATAGAGTACATCCATGATATATTGCATCGCAATATGACTAGAGAATTGTGATATACGATTTTGAAGATTTTCATTGTCACTGATAAATAAATGATATACATTATCCGCTGATTCTTCTTTTACACCAGCTCTAGTAATCAAAATAACGGGCACATTTTTCTTTAAAAATTGTGAACGCAATTGATTTGACCACATAGCCCCTGAATAAGATAGAACAATTGCGACATGATCTGAATTGGAAGCCAGTGTTATTAGAGATTGTTCATAATAAGCGGATGGACAATTGACAATTTTACCTATATTCAACATTTTTTGTTTAAAATTCTGGGCAATATTTTCATTATGCCCAACCGCATATATATCAACGTATATAGCACTATTGACAATCTTTGCAATTTCATCAATGCGTTTGGCATCTAAACATTTATAAGTGTCCTGAATTGTACTTTTATATAGATCCATTAATTTGTTGGCAATTTCCTTTGCGTGATCCTTCTCATAGAAAGGCACATTCGCATCAACCCAGTTTTCTTCTTCCATCTTTTCTTCTTTGGCAAGTTCAATCTTTAGATCATTGAATCCATTAAGTCCAATTTTCTTACAAAAACGATGAATTGCCGATTTTGATACAAACACTTCTTTTTCTAAGTCTTGGATCGTGCAATTTAATATAGTTTCTTTATGATTCATTATATAATTTCCAATACGAACCTCAACCGGAGTTAGGTTTTCACATAAAGTAATCTTTTTATCTAATGTCATGTTCTACCTCTTCTGTTAATACTTTAACACAACTCGAAAAATATCTAAATATCTCATCAATTCTGCGACTTCAAAATCATTTAAAGTTTCCAATCAAAGGATGAGATATCAGATATCATTGCTAAAAACATTGAAATAATGACGTTTTAGATAGAATAAAATATTGAAATAATGACGTTTTAGATAGAATAAAATATTGAAATAATGACGTTTTTCTGCTAATGTGATATTGAAATAATGTTGTTTCATGACTGGAGGATATATGTTTAAGCGGAAAGTATATAATGAATTGTTGGAATGGAAAGAAAAATATGCAGATCGGTCAGCTTGCTTATTAGAGGGAGCTAGGCGTGTAGGTAAGAGCACAATTGCTTTGGAATTTGCAAAAAATGAATATGAAAGTTTTATATTTATAGATTTTTCTAATATATCTACAGAATTGTTAGAAGTATTCAATGATATTTCGGATTTGGATATATTCTTCTTGCGATTACAAACAGTGACAGGTATTAATTTGATAGTATCTAAATCTGCCATTATTTTTGACGAAGTACAATTTTTTCCAAAGGCTAGACAAGCTATTAAACATCTAGTAAAAGATGCAAGGTATCATTATATTGAGACGGGGTCACTGATATCAATTAAGAAAAATGTACAAGATATATTAATTCCTTCTGAAGAACATAAAATTAATGTGTTTCCGATGGATTATGAGGAATTTAATTGGGCATTGGGAAAAAGTACGGATAGTATAAGAACTTTAGTTGAAAAGAATGTTGCTATAGGTGATATGACAAACCGTAAGTTAATGCGCGATTTTCGTATTTATATGGCTGTTGGGGGGATGCCTCAAGTCGTTTCTACTTACCTACAAACGAATAATCTTGATGCAGTAGATAAAGAAAAATTAGATATTATTTCTTTATATGAAGATGATTTAAAAAAAATAGATCCTTCTGGTAGATTATCTGATATTTATGCATCAATACCTAGTCAATTAGCATTGCAGAGAAATAGATTTAAAATAGCAGAAGCAACTAAAAGCCGAAGACAAATTAAAGATGAGGAACGTTTATTTGATTTAATTGATTCCAAAATAGTTTTGCCATGTTACAATGTTGCACAACCTAGTATTGCTTTAGCACAAACAAGAGATCCAGAAACTTTTAAATTGTATATTTCTGATATTGGATTGTTTACAACGATGATATTTGATGGTGGGAAAGGATTATCTTCAGATATTTATAAAAAATTGTTGAGTGATAAGTTATCAGCCGATTTAGGCTATATGTATGAGAATGCAATCGCACAAATCATTGTAAATAGTGGCAATAATTTATACTATCATTCATGGAGAAAAGAGAATAGTACTCATAGTAATGAAATTGATTTTTTAATACGTTCAAGAAATAAAATTATTCCAATTGAAGTAAAATCATCTGCAACAAAGAGTCATATTTCAATGGATGAATTCTGCAAGAAATATTCGCATGAAGTAGGACGAAGATTCTTGTTTTCACAGAAAGATTTTTCGAAAGATGGGATGTTGGAGTTAAAGCCTATTTACGCAGTTCCATTTTTGTTAGAAAATCTTTAAATAATGTATTTTAATCTTTGGTATAATAATAGAGTTGAAATGAGGTAAATAAACATATGGATGAGAATATAATTGCCTTAATTGCGAAAGAACTGAATATTGCGATTTCACAAGTTAAGAATACATTAGAATTATTAGAAGAAGGAGCTACCGTTCCTTTTATTGCACGTTATCGTAAAGAACGTACAAAAGGTTTGGATGAAGAACAAATTCGTGTCATTCAAGAAAATTATGCGTATCAAGTGAATTTAGCTAAGCGTAAGGAAGAAGTCTTAGCTCGTATTGAAACATTAGGAAAATTGGATGATGAAATTATTAAGAATGTCAACGCATGTACAAAACTATCACAAGTAGAAGACATTTATCGTCCTTACAAACAAAAGAAAAAGACGCGTGCCAGTGTTGCGATTGCCAATGGCCTACAGCCATTAGCCGATACGTTTATGTCTTTTCCACGTTATTTTAAAGAAACAGAATTAGATGCCTACATCAATGAAAACGTAAAAGATCGTGAAGCAGCTATTCAAGGAGCTTGTGATATCATTGCTGAAAAAGTAAGTGATGATGTGGATGTGCGTAATAAAATATTGGATTCAATGACAAATTTTGGTCGTATTGTCACAACTGAAAAGAAAGATCATGAAGATGATCATAAAGTATACAAGATGTATTATGATTATTCAGAAAGAGTCAATACATTAGCACCGCACCGTGTTATGGCTATTGATCGTGGGGAAAAAGAAAAAGTATTAAATGTATCGATTTCTTTTAATGAAGAATATATTGAAAATTGGGTATGTCGAAGATTTATTCGTTTTAATAACAGCGGAACAAGTGAATATGTTCGTACTGCCATTTTAGATGGCTTAAAAAGACTTGCCTATCCTTCCATTGAAAGAATGGTTCGTTCAGCTTTAAGTGAAAAGGCACATGAATCAAGTATTGATGTATTCTCTATGAACTTAGAAAAACTTTTACTTCAACCACCTATGAAAGATAAAGTGATTTTAGGCTTTGATCCTGCCTTTAGAACCGGATGTAAATTGGCTGTTATTGATGCATCTGGTAAAAAATTAACTGTTGATGTGATTTATCCACATCAGCCAAATGCGAAAGTAAGAGAGTCTGAACAAAAATTAGTTCAATTATGTAAAGAATATCATGTGAATTTAATTGCGATTGGCAATGGTACGGCAAGTCGAGAAAGTGAAGCTTTCGTTGCGAATACAATCAAAAAATTTAATTTACCAGTATCTTATACCATTGTTTCTGAAGCAGGTGCTAGTGTATATAGTGCTTCTAAATTAGCTATTGAAGAATTCCCAGACTTACATGTTGAACAAAGAAGTGCCATTTCTATTGCACGAAGACTGATGGATCCACTTTCAGAATTAATCAAGATTGACCCTCAATCGATTGGTGTTGGTCAATATCAACATGATTTACCAACCGCAAGATTAAAAGAACGTTTGGATTTCGTAGTTGAAAAAGCCGTTAACCGAGTGGGTGTAAATATCAATACAGCCAGTGTTTCTTTACTTAAAAATGTTGCGGGATTAAATAATGCGAGCGCATCAAGTATTGTGTCATATCGTGAAGAGAATGGAAAAATTGAATCGCGTACACAAATTAAAAAGATCCCTAAGATTGGTCCAAAAGCCTTCGAACAAGCAGCTGGATTCTTGCGTATTGAAGATGGAAAAGAACCGTTGGATCGTACAAGCATTCACCCTGAATCGTATAAGGCAACGAAAGTATTGTTGAAGGAATTAGGTCTGGATACTTCAGATTTGGGAACACAAAAAGCTAAAGATGTAATTTCAGATTGTGATACAAAACAATTAATGGCAGATACAGGATTGGATGAATATACATTAAAAGATATCTTAGATGCGATTTGTATGCCACTTAGAGATTATCGAGATAAATACGATGCGCCTTTATTAAGAAAAGATGTATTGGAAATCGAAGATCTACATATTAATGATAAGCTTGAAGGTACGGTTCGTAATGTTGTTGACTTTGGAGCCTTTGTCGATATCGGATTACACGAAGATGGTTTAGTTCATATTTCAAAGATGAGCACAAACCGAGTAAAACATCCTAGTGATGTGGTATCTGTAGGAGATATTGTTACGGTATGGGTATATAATATTGATCAGGAGAAACAAAAGGTGCAGTTAACGATGGTCAATCCAAATTGACAATCAACAAATAGAGGTTTAATATCTAGACTAAAGTAGGACAACTTAATGTTGTCCTTTTCATTTAAGGGAAGAGGATTTTTATGAATATTACTACGATTGTTACACAAATGACAATTCTGTTGTTTATTATGATTGTTGGATTTGTAGGAGCTAAAAAGAATATCTTTAATGATGAAGTAAACGTATATGCATCCAATATTTTATTAAGAATTGGCATTCCAGGCTTGATTATAAGTTCAGTGAAAAATGGATCACCATTTACAGGAAATGAACTGTTCAATGTGCTTGTTATCTTCTCAATATTTGTGATTTTTACAGGCGTTGTATCAAAAATTATTGTTGAAGTTTTGCGTATTAAAGAAAATAAAGCCCTTTGGCAATTTATGATTCTATTTACCAATGCAGGCTTTATGGGATTACCCGCTATTCAAGCTATATTAGGCGATCAAGCCATGCTTTATGGAGCGTTATTTTTACTACCATTAAACTGCTTGATGTATGGATATGGAGAGAGCTTATTTCGTAAGGGCGAATTTTCATTTAAGAAATTTATGAACGGTCCTATGATCGCTTCTGTTATTGCCCTTATATTATGTATCTTTAATATAAAGCTTCCGTATATCTTAGCACAGACCTGCACGTATATTGGCAATGTTACAACACCATTATCTATGATGGTAATTGGTGCTGGGTTAGTCAAAATGGATGTTAAGGAATTACTGGATCTGAAGTTGTGGGCATTTACAATATTTAAAATGATTCTATTGCCATTGTTCTATATGTTTACTCTTTCTATATTTCATGTTGATCCATTGATTGAAAATACACTTATTCTGATTATGTGTATGCCGGTGGCAAGTAATTCAAGTGTCTATGCATTTATGTATGGTGAGGATGCAACGCTTGCCAGTAAAGCTATCTTTATGACTAGTGTTGCGTGTGTGGTAACGATTCCAATTGTGTTTATTTTGCGCACTTTGTAAAAAATGTGACAAATACACCTATAAATAAAGGCCAAAGTTTGAGTTATTGGTTAGAATGATGTATGATTAGAATATAAGAAAGGATGTCGTGATTATGGAAAAATGGACTCAAGAACAGTATGCTGCTCGTTTACAGGAAATGAAACAAGAAGCTCATGATAAAATGTGGTTATACATCGAAGTGAATGCCAAAGAGTTTATGAATGAATGTGAACCAGGGGCAAAAAATTTAGCTAGTTGCTGTAAAGCAATGTTAGATGCAATGTTAGAAGGGGATGGCTTTATCGTAGAGCCTAAGATCCGTACTAAGGTTGCTGGAACTTTAACAGTTCGTTACTATGTTGATAACTTACATCCAGGTCGTAGAAAATACGCTGATGTAATGAAAGAACAACAACAATAAAAAAAGAATCATCTCTGATTCTAAAATAGCTTTAAATATTTAAAAGCTTTGTATAAGCCGTCATTGTCAATTCTATCTGTGACATAGTCGGCTTTTTCTTTTACTTCTTTGACACCATTTCCCATCACAATAGAAATGTCGGCATATTCTAACATCGGCAAATCATTTTCAGAATCACCAATCGCAACCGTTTCATATTCTTCATTGTAGTAGTCTTTGACAAATTGAATAGCTGTAGCCTTATTATATTCTGTGTGTGTGATTTCACCACCTAGATGCAAGAAATTTGTGAAAGTTAAATGTTCTGGAATTTGTTTTAAGATTTCTTCTTTTTGAGTAAGTGAATCAAAATGAATGCTGACTTTCATAACTTGTTCATAATCTGAATCGTTAAGTGTTGAAATATCCGGGAAAGATAAGAAACGGTTTCCCATACGGTTGTCTGTATGAAACTGCAGCATTCTTTCTCTGTTTTTTTCATTGGTAAATGTCATCTTGCTTCCTTCTAAAGAAAAGCCTGAATCTTTGGCAATGTGCTGAATAAATTGTGTATCTCTTTTTTCAAGTGGTTTAAAAAGAACTTGTTTATTATTGATCACAATTTCGCTTCCAGCTCCAAAACAATAGCCATCTAAATTCATATCTAATAAGAATTGAGGCACTTCACAACGCGTTCTTCCCGTGTTTATATATATTTTATGCCCGTTTTTTCTTGCGAGTTCAATCGCTTCTAATGCAGAACTAGGAATCTTTTCGAATGTCCATAGAGTTCCGTCTAAATCTAAAAAAATAATTTTTTTCATAACCTTCCTCCACTACACTATTCTATCATATTATTGTATGATATAAGAAAAAGAGGGACTTGGCATGGAAAAGAATGTGATCATTACGATATCGAGGCAGTTTGGATCCAATGGAAGAGAAATTGCTCGTAAGTTAGCTGAATATTTAGATATTAGTTATTATAATAAACAAATCTTAGAAAAGATTGCCGTGAATATGGGTATTTGCGCGGACTTCTTTAAAGATCAAGAACAAGATGAGAATGGTTTATTTACAATTGAATCAAGGGGGCTTTTAGGGCTTAGAAACATTACAGAATTAAGTGTGAATACACAAATCTACGATATGGCTAGCGACATTATTCAAAAAATTTCCCAAAGAGAAGATGCCGTTATTGTAGGAAGATGCGCCGATTATATTTTAAAAGATAATCCGGATGTGATTTCTGTATTCTGTTACAGCGATGTAGAAGAACGCATCAAATGGTCAATTGAAGAATACCAAGTGCCAGCTAAACAGGCTAAAAAAATCTTGCAGGAAAAAGATACACAGAGATCAAGATTTTATGAATTTTATACCAATCAAAAGTGGGGGAATCCACGCAACTATACACTGATGATCAATACATCAAAGATGAGTACGGATGATGTTGTGCGTTTATTGGCATCGATTTATGATACTAAAAAAGGCATCTCTACTTTTAAGAATGCCTTTGAAAATCAATATGAAAAGAATAATACGTATTAAAAAAGTCGGAAATCCGACTTTTTTTTACATGATATATGGTGTTGCGAAATATAATACGAAGATGACCATTAATGCCCAAACAGTTGGGTGAACTTCTTTAGCTTTACCAGCTGCAATCATAGCAATTGTATAAACGATGAATCCACATGCGATACCATTTGAAATAGAATACATCAAGATCATCATAATAACAGTAACAAATCCAGCAGCGGCAAAAATCATATCATCCCAGTCAATACCTTTTAACTGTTGCGCCATCATAATACCAACAACAATCAAAGCTGGGGCAGTAACCGCGTTAGTAACTGTACTTAAGATAAGTGGTGATAAGAATACAGCTAGTAAGAAACAAACACCGGATGTGCAAGCTGTTAAACCTGTACGTCCACCAACACCAACACCAGAACTTGATTCAACGAAGCTTGTTACTGTACTTGTACCTAAAACAGCACCAAATACTGTACCAACTGCATCCGCAAGCAATGCTTGTTCAGCATTTTCTAATTCACCTTTATCGTTGATCAAACCAATACGGTTTCCAATCGCAACAAGTGTTCCGGCTGTATCAAAGAAGTCAACGAATAAGAATGAGAAAATAACTACGAAAGCTTGGAATGGATTTGCGAATAATTCAGAAATTCCAGAGAAGCAAGCTCCAGCAGCTTGTAATTCAAAATCAAACGAAATGAAATGTTCAGGTAAAGTAGGCATACCAGCCATTCCCATGAATCCAAGGATGATTCCAATCACAGCAGTGATAACCATACCTACGAAAACGGCTGCAGGAACATTTTTAATAACTAACGCAATAGTGATCAATAAACCAACAACAGCTAATAGTACAGTTGGATCTGTTAAGTTTCCAATTGTTACAAAAGTTGCTGGACTTGCCACAATAATACCCGCATTTTTTAAACCAACAAACGCAATGAAGAAACCAATTCCGGCTCCGATTGCCAATTTTAATTGTACTGGAATCGCATTGATAATCGCTTTACGAACACCAGTAACAGAAATAACAATAAAGATAACACCTGAAATGAATACAGCACTTAATGCAGCTGCCCAGCTAAAGCCCATTTGCCCACAGATTGTGTATGCGAATAATGCGTTAACACCCATACCAGAAGCTAATGCGACTGGGTAGTTGGCAACAAGTCCCATAATGATACTTGCCACACCAGCACTAATAGCTGTCGCAAGGAATACAGACGCCTTATCCATACCAGCATCTGCCAATACTGCAGGGTTAACCCCAAGAATGTAGGCCATAGCCAAGAATGTTGTAAGACCAGCAATAAGCTCTGTCTTAACGTTTGAACCTTTCTCGTTCAATTTAAAGAATTTTTCCACGATTCTCTCTCCTTCTCTCTCTTTTTTTCAAAAGACCCCTCCATTGTAGCATAAGTTATTATAAAAGGATGCATTTAAATAGAGAAAAAGCATAGATATACGTTTTTACCGGTAAGTCTGTTATTTTTTCCATCGAATGTTTATAAGTTTGAAGCTGAGCCGCATACATATCAATTAATTTATTTTCATTATCTGTGGCATCTGTTTTAAAATCAACGATAATTACTTCATCTTCCTTATAGACAACTAAGTCCATAAATCCATGAACAACTTGATTTTTTTCTTCAATAATATAACTTTGTTCAAATACATGTTTTTCTTTCATCCAAGAAGAGTAAAGAGAATCTTCGTTTAAAGCTAGAATCTGTTTGATGTCATACTCCTTTAAAGTATATCCATAAGAATTCGCATAAGAAATAATATCTTTTTCTTGATAAGGATATGAGCATTGTGCCACAATTTCGTGGAATAAAGTACCGCGAAGTGTTCCTATATTCTTTGAAAGAGATACTTCTTTCCAGTCTAATTTCATTTTGGCACCACTCGCCGTCTGGCTTGAGAAAGCATCTGATTTTTTTGAATAGACTGGTAATTTATAAGACGTGTTATTCTGACGTACTTTTAATGGTCTTTCATATAGAGCTGCTTTTTTATCAAAAACCACTAAAGAATCGCTCGTATTGGCATAGGTATGTAAAAGCCATCCTGTATAACTTTCATCCTCTAATAAAGTATAGGCATTTAATGGACTATAGAAGTCTTCTAAACTTTCAATGGTATCCACAATGACCAATTCTTTTTGAGGACGAGTTGTCGCAACATAGAATACACGCATTTCTTCAGCTAGATCATCCAATTCTTTTTTGGTCTGTAGAGCTAAATGATAAATTGAATTGTATTTATATGTATAGTCATGACTTAAACCTTTTAAAGAAAGCCCCAAAGTAGAATCAAATAAGATGCAAGAGCTGCCATGTTTATCTCTTTGTTCATGTTGCGAAAGAATATATACGACAGGGAATTGTAAACCTTTAGATTGATGCATTGTTTTTACTTGAACTACATCATCTTCTTTGCCATATAAACTGGCTTCTTGTGTTTGATCTTGCGTTGCATCTTTAGATAGTTGTAGGACAAAACCATGGATATCACTTTGATTTTCATATTGCGTAGCCAATTCTAATAAATAATCCAAGTTGTTTTTATCTTGAATGGTTGTAGAAGCATAATAGAAATTATTATAGGCATAGATATATTGTAGAAGTTGTACGATTGTTTGATTTCGATTGACATATAGTTCAAAGAAAGGCTTCATGAAATCTTCGTTCTTAATACTCATATATAAAGATGTACCTTTTTCTTTTCCAATACAACAATTCGCAATTTGAGAAAAAGATACATTAAATAATGGAGACATTAAAGAAGCACATAACGCAATGTCATCCGTTAAATCTTCTAAAGCTTTTAAAGTCGAAAGTACAATTTGAATGGCTGGATTTGTATAGAATCCATGATCAATGGTGATCATCGCTGGAATGTTGTAGGCCTCAAAAACTGTTTTCAATTTTTCTTGAGGAGCATGATTACGCGTTAATACACACATCGATTTATAGGGCATTCCCGCTTTATGCTTTTCAATAATGTCTTGCGCAATTAAATCAAAACGATTCTCATTGTGATTCTTTTTGATGGTTGCCTTATTCCCTTCTTCATCTTTATACTCCGTATATAAGAAGCGAACTGGATATTGAGGACTTTCCATTTGTCCTTTTGTACCGACATTCGCAATATCGATATCTTCAAATTGTTTTCCCAACAATTCATTGTTCATAATCTTACTATAGAAATCATTGTTGAATTGAATAACACTCGCATTGGAACGATAGTTTTCCTGCAATAATAAAGGAGTGTTGTTGATATCTTCCTTTTTCATCCAGTTCTGCATGATTTTTGGATTGGCTTGTCTGAAACCATAGATGGATTGTTTAATGTCACCCACTCTAAATACATTGTTTTCATGGCAGAAAGACGCAATGATTTTTTCTTGAAGTTCATTGGTATCTTGGAATTCATCAACTAGAATCATCTGGTACTTATTGTACATTTCTTCTTTGATCATCGGATCTTGAAGGAGTTGATACGCAAAATGCTCCATATCATTAAAGTCAATTACTTCCATTTTCTTTTTTTCTAATTGAAAGTATAGTTTTACTTTATTGGTTAATTCAAATAGAGTATCTACTAAAGTTTTATGATTTTGAATGTCCTTTAAATAGAATTCTTCATCAAATAAGTTTTCTACGATCTTTGTTTCATGATCTTTAAAAGAAGTTTGATATTTTGAGTAATCCACCTTATCAATTGTCTTCTTAAAACCAAGGGTATTCTTCAAATATAATTCAAATTGAGCTTTAAAATCTGAATACGAGTTAGTATCTAAACACTTTGATAAATATTCCTTTTTGATTTCATAATCTTCAGGCTTTGCGATTTGATCAATCACTTCATCTAAGATTTCAGTCATCGCAAGACAATGATTATGGAAGTATTTCAATGCATATTCCATTAATTCTGGACTTAAATATGTATATGAATTTTGAATGTTTTTAATCCAAGCCGTAGCGTCTTCTTCGGATTTAGAGTTAATGATTGCCAAAATATCTTCAATATATTTTTGAATGTCTTCTTCGGTTTTGCCAAAAGAATGGAAATACATTTTTAATTTTGTGTATGCATCTAAGTCTAAATCTTGAATCGCATGTTTATAGGCATTCTCAAACGCAAGGCGTGTTTGAGCTGAGGATGCCGTTTGTTTGGACATCGTATAAGAAATGGGAATCTTATAGTAATAGTTTTGTACGATCGACAAACAGAAGCTATCAATAGTAGAAATACTGGCTGTTTCAAGTAGAGCCATCTGTTGAAGAATATATTCGGTTTTTGGTTGTTCCTTTAACTTTGAAAGAAGACGCGCCTTCATTTCGGCAGCCGCATCCTTTGTGAAAGTCATGGCCAGGATAGAATCGATCGAAATATGGTCTTTTAATACAAGCTGACATAAACGTTCTACTAAAACGGCAGTTTTACCACTTCCGGCACTGGCAGAGACAACGACATTTGTATCTCGAATGTCAATGGCTTTTTGTTGGGGAATTGAAAAATCCATATTTATTCTTCCTCCTTTTCTACACGAAGCATTGGTTCAACTTCGTTCGCTAAATTTCGACAAATAGATCTATATGCACAATATTTACATGCATCTTGGACATGATTAGGCAAGGCCTGTCCACTTTCAATGTCTTCTAAAAGACTGTCAATGACTTGAGTCCATTCCTCTTGGATGGTTTCTAAACTTGGATTGGCTCTTTTTACAGGCATATATCGTTTTATGTCATCACAATAAATGCTCGCATCACTAAAGTGCCATCCATTTAATCTTCGATTGACTTTAAATGTATCCGCAACATCTTTTTCATCGTTCACAGTGAGTTCAGGAACTTTTTTACGATAATTTAATTTTCCATAAGTAAGCGTTTCTGGGGTTGTCCTTAGCGCAATGTAGAAACATCCTACAGGGATTAGACCGGATTCTTTTTCGTAAGCTAACGTATATGTGGCTAATTGTAAAGAGAGTCCGGATTCAAATTCATTGAGTTTAATGTCTTTATCACTTGATTTATAGTCAAAGATACAAAAGGATGTATTTGAACTATCAATTCGGTCAATATAGCCATATAAATCAATGGTATATCCATTCCATGGGTAGGAATAAGAGAACTTGTGTTCTTGTTTATCAATATGCATATGCCAGTTGGATTCAAAATTATGTAGTTGTTCAAAAATCAACACGAGTTTTTCTGTGATCTCTTCAATTTGAGAATCAAACCATGGAACTTGTTGTAAAAGTACTTTTTTTGCGAAGGCAAATTCATTTTCAACATAGTGATGAATTTCTTCTTTGGATAAAGAAGCATAATCTTGTCTATCTTTTGAAATTACTTCTAAGACATGGTGTAAAATACTTCCGCGAATTCGAATGTCTGTGATATCTTCTTTTTCTTTTAAATACAGGCCGTATTTTAGGGCATGAGAAAAAGGACAGCGCGCATAGGATTCAAGTCTTGAAATAGATCCTTTAAAATGACCATCCTTAAAGAATATGGATTTAGCTGTTGTTTCATTTAAATCGATATTTGGCGTAGTCCAGTTAAAAGCATCGGGCGTAGTGATAAACTCAGCCTTTTGTTGGATCCAGTTTTCTATATCGGAGCTAGGCTCATAATTTTTTCCTTGATAATCACTTTGCGGGTAGAGTACGTAAAGAATCTCACACAAAGATAAGCAGTCAAAGATTTGTGCCTGCTGGTTTTGAATGCGTGTTTCAAGGCTTGGTAAATTTGTATTTTGTACATAGGCCTCATCAAAGATTCCAGTATGTAACTTTAAAGCAGGAAATGCACTGGCGTTTGTGCCAGTTAAAAAGACGATGGGCCTTAAATTTGTGATGTCTTGTCTAGATCCAATGAATACTCCTTCAATGGAATTGGCTTTCTGATTGGCAGAAAGATTTTGAATCTGGTGAATCAAGATATTTAAATCGTTCGCATTATGAATGTGTGTATGCACATCTTGGATAAGTGACATGACATCGTTGAAGGCATTCAAATCTTCTTTTGTGACTTGTTCGTGTAGACTTTGAATGTGTTTAGCCATCTCGATAAAATCGTATGCATTAAATAAGAAGGCATGATTTTGTATCCATTCCAAAGTATCTTGTTCTAATCTTTGGTAGGATGCAAACTGGTAGGAATCAATAATTTCATTATCCTTGTATGGTAGTGTAGTTAAGAATGGTTCAAATTTTAAAAATTGTTCAGGGAACAATGTGTAATACTGCATGAGATAATTGTCATTTGGGTATAGGGTTTGAACCAAGTTTAAAAAGCTCTTTAGATCCATATCTTTAGCCCAAGTTAAATAATGAATCCACTCGTTATATATAGATGTGGTATGCACTTCCTGCATAGTTGTGAATGGAATTTTATGTGCGGTAAGAATCTGGGTTAAGACATTGATTTCACTTGGATTGTTTAGGGCAATAAAAATATCATCGGCTGAATAGTCATTTTCAATGATAAGATTTGCGATGACCTCCATTTGTTTGCGTGCATTGGCAACACTGTAATAGTGTGTTGTCAATAGTTGCTTATCACCTAGCCATTTTGCGCCATGATCAAGCAAGATTTGAATCCAGTAATTGTCCAATTGAGAATATTCTTTTTTTAGAATATAGATATTTTCTAAATCCGGTAAACTTGAAAGGACATCTTGCGTTTGGTCTTCTTTAAGTTCAATTGGATAAAGCAGATTTAAAATTTCATGTAGATCCTTTTCTTTTTGGGTTGAACAAGGAAAATCTTGGATTTGATAGGTCTTTGCCATTTTAATAAAGTCTAAACAAGCACTTAAAAAGTCATAGTCTTCTTTACTGGAATAGAAGGCGTTTGAAATAGATATATTCTTTAAGGCTTCTTTGTATAGATAAAGAATTTCAATGTCGGATTTATTTTGTCCATGATAAAAAGAAGATAGCCAGCTAGACAAGGTTAAAACTTGGATGCCAAGGCAATCTTTTTTTTGTTTTAAAATCTCTTTGTATAAAGATAAATGTAAGGTAGCCGGAGCTAATATTGTACTGTTGTCTGGAATTTGTATCATAAATTATCACCTAGATTATTATACCATGTTGCGTATCTTTTCATTCAATGATATTATTAACTCAAGAGTTAATAACTGTGGAGTTAATAAAGTGGAGGGCCTATGTTTGTTGGTAGAAAAAAGGAATTGGATGCATTAAATAGTCGATATACAAGCAACAGAAAAGAATTTGGTGTATTGTATGGAAGAAGACGAATTGGGAAATCATCCATATTAAATGAATTTTTAAAGGGTAAAAACGGTATATTGTTTCAGGCAAAACAAGATAATAGTTATGGAAATTTAAAATCTTTTTCTTATGAAGTGGATCATTTATTGAATCTTCCAGATACATTTGTTTTTGCGAGTTGGCAACACGCCTTTAAATCGATTCAAGAATACGCAAAGAATGAGCGCTTTGTGTTGGTTATAGATGAGTATCCATATATAGTGAGTCAAGATTCTAGTTTCTCTTCTGTTTTGCAAGAATTTATTGATCATGCGAGTGATAATATGATGGTCATCTTATCGGGAAGTGATATAGGTTTTCTGCAAAGAGAAATACAGAATCATGCGAGTCCATTATATAAAAGACGCACTTTTGAGATGGAAATCAAAAAAATGAATTTTATGGATGCAAAAGAATTTGTGAAGATGGAGGATATTAAAAATCAAGCTAATTATTTGTGTTTAATGTCGGGATATCCATATTATTTATCGACAATTGATCATACGAAAACTTTTTATGAAAACATTCAATACTTGTTATTTAATGAGTTCGGTACATTCTTTAATTTGCCAGATCAACTTTTATCAAATTCAACGAATGTACAGGATGTATATAATTCCATATTAGTATCAATCTCAAAGCGTAATCGAACGATAAAAACGATTAGTGAAGATATTCATGAGGCAGAGGCTAAAGTCTCTAAATATATTGCAACGTTGATAAAGAGTGAAATTGTAGAGAAAAAGAATATGTATAATGGAAATAAACGTACAATTTATTATGATATATCGGATTCGATGTTGAAATTATGGTATACCTTAATCTTTGAAAACCAAGAGAAAATAAAAATAAATGGAAATCTTGTATTTGAAAGAAATAAAGAAAAATTAGATTCGTTTCTTTCGTTTGAATTTGAGAATTTATCGATTTTATATATGGATATGTTGAATGAAAAAGGTGAATTAGAAGATATTTTTCCACATATACAGAATTATAAGGTTGATAACTCGAAGTTAAATAGATCGATTGAAATAGATGGTATCACAAGTACGAAAGAATATTTGTTGGTGATGGATTGTAAATTTCGAAATAAAAAATATACAAAGGACATGTATGAACATCTAAAAGAGAGTGCTTCTATTTTTCCAGACAAATTAAAAAGAGTATATTATATCTTTTCTAAAGAGGGATTCAATGAAAATATGATTGAAGATAAAAATATACATTTGTTTGATTTAGAAAGAATGTTTGATAAATAAAAAAGTGGATTGCTTGATCCACTTTTTGTCTTATTATAGATTTTCTGTGATGTATCTTGCGACATATACACCAGATGCACTGGCATGACTTAATGAGTGTGTTACACCTGAACAGTCTCCGATAACGAATAGTCCTTTGTGTTTTGTTTCTAAGTTCTTATCTACTTTTACTTGCATATTGTAGAACTTAACTTCAACACCATATAGTAATGTGTCATCACTAGCTGTTGATGGACATACTTTATCAAGGGCGTAGATCATTTCGATAATATCATCTAATTGACGTTTAGGAATAACTAGAGATAGGTCTCCTGGCGTAGCCTTCAATGTAGGAGTTACGAATCCTTGTGCAATACGACTTGGAGTTGAACGTTGTCCACGAATCAAATCACCAAAGCGTTGAACGATAACGCCACCACCTAACATATTTGATAAGCGGGCAATACTTTCACCATATTGGTTACTTTGTGAGAATGGTTCTGTGAAATGATTTGATACTAATAGGGCAAAGTTTGTGTTGTTTGTGAAACGAGCTGGATCTTCGTAGCTGTGTCCATTTACAGTGATGATTCCGTTTGTGTTTTCGTTTACGACAACACCTCTAGGGTTCATACAGAATGTACGAACGCGGTCTTGATATTTCTTTGAACGATATACGATTTTAGATTCATACAATGAGTCTGTTAATTCTGAGAATGTATCGGCATTTAGTTCAACACGAACACCGATGTCTACACGATCACTCTTTGTTTCAATGCCTAAATTTGAACATACAGATTCCATCCATTTACTTCCTGAACGACCTGTAGAAATAATACATTGTGTAGATGTATATGTTTCATCGCCACAAACGACTTCATATCCATCTTCAATTTTGTTTACCATATCAATGTGTTTAAAGAAATGGAAATCTGCTTTGTCTTTTAATTCGTTGTATAAGTTTTCAAGTACTACATAGTTGATGTCTGTTCCTAAGTGACGTACTTTCGCTTTTAATAAGTGAAGATCGTTTTGAAGACATTTTTTAGCGATAGCTGCATCTGAGTTCGCATATAGACGAGTTTTTTCTCCACCCATCTTGCAGTTGATTTCATCCACATATTCCATTAAATCGATAGCTTCTTGTTCACCTACATATTCATATAGGTTTCCTCCAAATTCATTTGTGATATTGTATTTTCCATCACTGAATGCACCGGCTCCACCAAAACCGTTCATGATGGCACATGATTTACAGTGGATACATGATTTGATGTTCTTTCCATCAATTGGACATTTTCTTTTGTTTAATGGTGCTCCTGCTTCAAAAACACCAATTTTTAATTCAGGTTTACTCTTTAATAATTCGTAGGCTGAGAAAATTCCTCCAGGCCCAGCACCAATAATAATGATATCGTATTGCATCTTTTTTCCTCCTGCTTGAAGGCTATAGTCTACTGTTTTCGGTAGTAGGTATGAACGTTCAACCATATCATGAACTTATATAACCCGGACTATTATACGGATAAAGTTTATTTTATGCAAGCGATATTTTTGAAAACGAAACATAAAAAAAATGATATAATCATGTAGGCTAGAAGAGGTATGCATATGAGCAAGAATAAAATACATGATTTAATAATGATTATACTTGGAAACTTTGTAGTCGCATGTTCAGTTTCCTTTTTTATACTTCCTAATAATATATTAACTGGTGGGGTTGCCGGTGTAGCTGTCGCATTACATCCTATCCTTCCAATTGATACAGTTTTGATGATTGATGCATTAACAATTGGACTCTTTATATTGGGAGCTCTTTTATTAGGAAAGCAGTTTGCGATGAAATCTGTGATTTCCACAATTGTATATCCAGTTTTCGTAACAGGCTTATCACAAGTGGCTACAATGTTTCCTAAAGATACATTTGTGATGCCACCTTATGTGGCTACAATTTATGCCGGCGTTCTTGTTGGAATTGGACTTGGTTTGGTATTTAGGGTCAATTCAAGTACGGGTGGTATGGATATCTTAGCTTTGGTTTTACATAAATACTTGAAGATTCCTGAAGGAACAAGTGTCATGATCGTAGATGGCTTAACGGTTTTATTGGGTGTGGTTACACATGGTTTAACACCAGCATTGATTGGTATCATGTCTGTATTTGTTTGTGGTGTGGCAATTGATAAAACGGTAATGCTAGGTATGCAGTCCGCAAAAAATGTTATGATTATATCGACAGAGTGGAAACAGATTCGTCGTATTTTGTTAGAGACAGTGGATCGTGGTGTAACGATTCTAGATGGAAGTGGTGGCTATACACAAGCACCTAAGCCAGTGTTGATGTGTGTTATTAAACAGAAACAATATCCATTATTAGAGTCAAGTGTTTTAGAGATCGATTCCAAAGCTTTTATTATTGTGAATGATGTGCATCAGGTACATGGTGCTGGTTTTACATCAAAACATGTGGTGGAGACAGATGAAACAACATATTAAAGAAATTATTGTCGTTGAAGGAAAAAATGATACAAACACGTTGCAGTCTTTTTTTGATTGTGACACGATTGAAACAGGTGGAGACCAGGTCAACGAGAAAACGATTGAGCGAGTTAGACAAGCTCAAAAGACTAGAGGCGTAATTATTTTTACAGATCCAGATACGCCAGGAGAACATATACGTAGATTGATTGGCAGTAGTGTGCCGGGATGTAAACATGCGTTTATTAATAAGGAAAAGGCGAAAACACCTAAAAAAGTGGGTGTAGAGCATGCAAGTAAAGAAGATTTATGGGATGCCCTATGTCATTATGTAACGTTTGAGAATAAAGAAGAAGTGTTGAGTTGGCAAGACTTTATTGATTTAGGCTTGGTTGGAAATAAAGAATTGCGCTTTCAAGTGTGTGAAGCATTCCATATTGGTCCTTGTAATGCGAAAACATGCTTTAAGCGTTTAAATCAGATGCATGTGACAAAAGAAGAAATAGAAGAAAGGAGTCTTTCATGAAACAAGCGATTGCGACAGTAAAAAAGACAAAAGAGATTCAAGAAAAATATAAGGTTTTCACAAAGAAAAGCTTTGGACAGAATTTTATTATTGAACCGGGTGTTGTTGAAAAGATTGCCAATGCAGCAATTCAATCAAGAGATGAATTGGTTTTTGAGATTGGTCCTGGAATTGGGGCTTTAACACAGTTTTTATGTGAAAAAAGTAATCAGGTTGTAGCTTTTGAGATTGATGAAAGATTGCCGGTTGTATTAGAGAATGAGATTGGTTTTGATCATTTACAGATAGTATTAGAAGACATCTTAAAGGTGGATATTGATGAAAAGATTCGCGAATTTAGAAAGCCTGGACAAAAGGTGGTTTTCGCATCGAATCTTCCTTACTATATTACGACGCCAATCTTATTCAAGTTGTTTGAGGCAAACGAAGAGATTGAAAGAATCACGTTTATGATGCAAAAAGAAGTGGGAGAACGTTTCTTGGCACATGAAAATGATAAGGAATACAATGCGTTGAGTGTGATTACGCAATATCGTTGTGATGTGAAAAAGGTCATGGATGTATCAAGAAGAGTGTTTTGGCCAAGTCCAAATGTGGATTCGATGGTTATTCAATTTTCTTTCCATCACAAATATCATTTAGAAGATGAAAATTATTTCTTTAATTTAGTAAAGGCTTGTTTTACGCAAAGAAGAAAAACTATTTATAATAACTTTCAGAATTTTGTGAAAGATAAGGCTCTGGCAAAAGAATTGTTAGAAAAAGTAAATATTGATCCAAGTACGCGTGCACAACAATGTACGTTAGAGGATTTTATTCGATTATATGAGGTGACCTATGAAAGTACAGGCAAGGGCAAAAATTAATCTAGCATTAGATGTCGTGGAAAGAATGGATAATGGGTATCATTCTTTAGATATGATCATGGTGCCTATTTCAATTTATGATGAGATTGAGATAGAAAATAATGATTTTGATGTAGTTGAATGTGAAGGTATGAAATTACCAGAGAATAATACGGTTTCAAAGATGATTCAAGTTTTAAAGGATACCTATCACATAGATTCTTGTTTTAAAGTATCGATCAAGAAGCACATTCCAGCTCAGGCAGGTCTTGGTGGTGGAAGTGCGGATGCAGCAGCTGTGTGCAAGGCTGTTTTAAAGATGGAAGGTATTGAGGAAGCGGAAGAAAATCTTTATGAAATCACAAAACAAGTGGGGGCGGATGTTCCTTTCTGTATTCATGATAAGTGGGCTCGAGTAAAGGGTATTGGAGAAAAAATCACGCCAATTGAGAGTGATTGGCAATTTGATATTGTGGTTGTAAAACCAGATTTTGGAATTTCTACTGCGAATGCATTTTCTAAATGGAAAGAGTCGCGTCCTTTTCATCCGGATGTAGATTTAGTAGAGTCGAGTATTCGAGAAGAGAACATGGATCTTTTATATCAGACTATGGCAAATTCTCTGGAGCCAATCGCATTCGAGATTGAGCCTGAATTAGAACAAGTGAAAATGGATATGGAAGATGCAGGTTTAGTACGTATATTGATGTCTGGGTCTGGTTCAAGTATGTTGGGATTCAGTGTGGATGAAGAAGTGATTTTAAGTGCATGTGAGCAATTGAAGGAAAAGTATAATTTTGTTCAAATTGTTCATGTAGGAGGCTAATATGGCAGCTTCTGTAATTTCTTATTTAGTATTCTTTGCGTGTTTTGGTTTAAGCTTTTATGCGATTTCAAGTATTCAGTTTGAAAAGGTGTGTAGTGTAAAAAATCCTAAGAAAGTGCAGATTTTAATGTTTATTTTATCGCTTTGTCTTGCGTACATTTCAAGTCAAGCGATTTTACAATTAACAATCTATAATGGCTTTGCTTGATAAGTGGATTGCCCTGGATATGGGGGCGTATCTTGCACGGTTTTATGATTTTTCTACACAGAAACAAATTGTTTTAAAAACAATAATCGCAAAAAAAGGAAAAGAAACATTGGGTGTATCGGATCAGGCGCTTGCCTATTTATATAAGGATCTGGATACGATACAAATTCAATATCCTATATCACATGGTCAAATTCTTCATTCAATTGAACCTTTGGTTCAGAAGGGGTTAAACGAACTACATGCCTTTGATGGCTTATTAAGACCGAGTGTGCTTGTGAGTGTTCCTACACAGTTGTCGCAAAGACAACGAGAACTTTGGCAGCAAATGTTTTTAGATTGTGGCGTACGTAAGGTTGAATTTATTTCAAACTTAAATGCTTTACAAGAAGAAGGTTCTTGTTTTTTAGTGCATAGTGGACATTCTTATACGGAAATTCATGTGTGTGCTTATGGTAAGGTGCTTGTGTCAAAGACAATTTATTATGCGGGAGCACAGATTGATGAGCAGATACAAAAAATCGTTTACAACAAGACGGGTTGTTTTATCACAAAAATGGATGCGGCTCATTTGAAGGAAATGGCAAGTCTGGCTTTTTGGCAACAAAAAAACAATTTATTGTTGTGTTATGCCTTTGATTCAAGACAGATTCTTCATCAGATTCAAATTGAGTCAAGTCTATTGTGGCCGGCCTTCGAGATGGTTTCAGCACAGATTTCATTATGGGTAAAACATTGTTTTGATGGTCTTCCTGCTTCTTTACAAGAACATTTTTTGATGCATGGAATTGAATTGAGTGGAGGATTGGCGGATTGTTTTGGGCCGTCACAATTCATTTCTAAGAACATATCTTGTCCAGTTCTTTGTACAAAACGAGGACAATACGATATGATAGATGCATTAAAGGGGGTAAAGTCAGCGTGATTGATTATAAAATGATTTTATTACCATTCTTGATTTCAGTGATTCTAACACCGTTGGTGAAGCAATATTCTATTTATTGTGGGGCTTATGCCAAAGAAAATAAGCGTACGGTCCATCATGGAAAGATTTCGCGTATTGGTGGTGTAGCGATTTATTTGGCATTCATTATAACGATGGCTATCTTTGTGAAGGCGGATCGTCAGATCAAAGGATTGGTTATTGGAAGCAGTATTATGTTTTTTACTGGTTTAATTGATGATTTAATCGATATTAAGCCACTGGTTAAACTAACGTTGGAAGTTATTGCGGCTTTGGTGTTGATTTATTTTGGAATTTCAGTAGATATTATTCGTTTGCCTTTGGGCATTCAAATTGATACAGGTATTATTTCGTTTATCTTTACGATTATTTGGGTGGCCGGTATCACAAATGCGGTAAACCTGATTGACGGTCTAGATGGTCTTGCCGGAGGTATGAGTGTTATTGTGCTTGTGGTCATTGGTTCTATCGCCATCATCGAAAGACGTTCGGATTTATTAAGCATTGCCTTTATCTTAGCTTTTGGAACATTGGGTTTCTTAGTTTATAATGCGCATCCAGCTAGTATCTTTATGGGAGATTGTGGATCGTTGTTTTTGGGGTTCATGATTTCGGCAATTTCATTGCTTGGATTTAAATCGAGTACGATTTTGACGTTGGCATTGCCCATCTTATTGTTGATGCTGCCAATTATTGATACGTTATCCGCTATTTTGAGACGTACTTTAAAGGGTATGAAATTTATGGAGGCGGACAAGAGTCATATTCATCACTTGTTGATGCGCCAATTTGGACATCGTAATACAGTAATTATCATGTGTGGTTTAACAGCACTTTTTGGATTGAGTGCTTTTGCGTATATGATTAATCGAAATATCGGCTTTTTAGTTATGGTCATTATATTGTTGGCGGTAGAGATTTTTATTGAGAAATCGGCAATGATCAGTGAAAAATTCCATCCTTTAATTGGTTTATGGCATCGTATTCAAAGAAAATCTAGAAAAATATTTAAAAAAGTAGGCTAAAATGCCTACTTTTAATATTAAATTCACATTGGCCTGTTAGAATGGGGTTATGGAACCGAATGAATGGCAAAAGTACAAAAACAAAAAGTCGACGGAGTACACACAGAAAATAACGTCGCAAGCTAGAATTGCTGAAGAACAACTGTTAGAGGGTTTAAATGAAAGTGAGGTTTATGATTATATGCTTTCTAAACTGAATTTTTGTCAGAGGAAACAAATGTATTCGAGTTTAGAAGCTAAGGTGTATGTGAAAGTTGGCGACATATGCTTTACGGATTTTGGGTTGGCCTATCTAAGTGAGGTTGGTTATCAGCATTTTGGTTTAGTGTTGGCAATGAAGAATGGGAAAATATTTGTAGTACCTATGAGTGGGAATAGTAGTGCGTATCATAGGGCGTATGATCCTGTATCCCATATGGGTAAGCGTCATTTGATGCGTTTACCAGAAATTGATGGCTTAAATAAGTCGAGTGTATTATTTTTAAATGATGCGAAATGGATCAATTCAGCGCGTGTGATTGATGTAAAGGCGCACATTGATCCAAATTCTCACTTGTTTGATAAAATAAAAAAATGTGTTATGCAAATGATGCTATAATAGGAACATGTCAAAATGTGTAGTAGCCTGTTCAGGTGGACCTGACAGCATGGCTTTATTAGATCAATTGAATAAACAAGGCAAGGACATTGTCGTTGCACATGTGAATTATAAACATCGCGATACGGCAGATAGGGATGAGAAAATAGTGAAGGAATATTGTAAAAAATATGATATTCCTGTTCGTGTTTTATATCCGGTGCATGAGAAAGGAAATTTTCAGGCGTGGGCAAGAGATGTTCGTTATGCTTTTTTTGAAGAAGTGGCAGATGAATTTGATACGAAATTATTATATGTAGCACATCAGATGGATGATGTGATTGAGACGTATTTGTTTCAGAAAAATCGAAATATGATTTGTGACTGGTATGGCTTAAAAGAAAAGAGTGTAAGGCATGGATATCAAATCATTCGGCCTTTACTGAATTTCACAAAGAGTGAATTACAACAATACTGTAATGATAGTGGCGTTTCTTTTGGAATTGATGAATCGAATTTAACCAATCACTATACGCGTAATGTGATTCGTCATACGCAAATTGAGAAGATGGATCGTAATGAAAAGGAAGAATGGATTTTAAAGATTCAAAATGAGAATGATTTTTGGCAAATAAAAAGAGCAGGCATAGAAGATTTTTTAAAGAATTGGAATGGGGATGTAGATTCTTTATTGAATCAAGAAGATGCCTGGCTCTGTTTAGATACTTTCTTATTTCAGGCTTTGAGCCATCATTTCTCTAGGAAATACATGGAAGAGTTGTGTGTTCAATTAAAGGGAAATGTGCTGATTGAAATAGAGGATCATTTATTGGAAAGGCATAATGAAAAGTTGTATTTCATGCCTAGTCCTAAAGATGTGTATTATACATTGAACGAATTGGAGTATAAAGATTATAAAGAATTCTCTATTATGAATCAGGGCCAAACAATTGAGTCTTTTAGTGTGGAGGCATCTGACTTTCCTTTGGTGGTGCGTCATGTTAAAGTGAATGACGTGATTTCGATGCGTTTTGGAAATAAAAATGTGCATCGTTTCTTTGTGGATCGAAAAATCTGCAAGATATACCGAAAATATTGGCTGGTTGTGGAAAATAATGCGGGTAAAGTTATTTTCGTACCAGGACTTGGATGTGATGTAGAACATTATTCACAAAATCAACAGTTCTACTTTAAAATGAATGGTCTAGATTAAATGTTTATGTTACAATGTGTAGGTAACTTAAGGAGAAAAACACCATATGATAGCTCAAGATATTGAAAAAGTTTTATTAAGTGAAGAAGAAATCGAAAATCGTTGTGTAGAACTAGCACATCAAATAGAAGAAGATTATAAAGAATCTGGAGAAACTCCAATCGTAGTTGGATTGTTAAAGGGAAGTGTTCCTTTTATGGCTGAATTGATTAAGCGTTTTGAATTTCCATGTGAAATTGATTTTATGTCCGTTAGTTCATACGATGGAACAGAATCAATTGGAGATGTTCGTATTTTAAAGGATATGGATCTATCTTGTAAGAATCGTTCTATTTTAGTTGTAGAAGATATTATTGATACAGGTAGAACTTTAGTTGAAGTAAAGAAAATGTTTAAGAATAAAGGTTGTCTAGATGTTCGTTGTGTAACATTGTTAGATAAACCAAGCCGTCGTGTTTGTGAAATTGAGGCGGATTATGTTGGTTTTGAAGTGCCAAATGAATTTGTGGTTGGATACGGATTGGATTACAACCAGAAATATCGTAACTTACCATTTGTTGGTGTTTTAAAACCTGAAATTTATCAGTAGGAGGAAGATTATGAAGAAGTGGTTAAATTATTTACCAACCATCTTCATTTTATCAATTGTATTATCATTAGTTTTTTATAGTTCACAGGGCAGTACTGTACAAATGAATTATACACAATTTGAGAAAATTGTAGATGAAGTTGACTTTAAGAAGAGTTCTATGACAATTAGTTCCACTGTTATTCAGTTGGAAGGTACTTATGAGCAGAACTCAAAGACAGTTGGATACAAGGTTATTGTTCCAAGAACAGAAAAGAATATTGAGAAGTTAGAAAAGTCTTTGCAGCGTAATGGTGGAAAGCTAACAGTAGAAGATCCTAACCAAGGAAGTGTATGGATTTCTATTCTTTCTCAAATCATTCCATTCTTGATTATTGCGGTATTCTTCTACTTCATGTTTTCTAAAATGGGCGGTGGAGGCAATAATAAAGCCTTTGAATTCGCAAAATCAAAAGCTCGTGTTGAATCGAATGTAAAAGTTCGTTTTAAAGATGTTGCGGGTTGTGAAGAAGAAAAAGAAGAAGTAAAAGAAATTATCGATTACTTACGTTCACCAAAGAAATTTACAGATATGGGAGCACATATTCCTAAGGGAATCTTGATGGTTGGTCCTCCAGGAACGGGTAAGACTTTATTGGCAAAAGCCGTAGCTGGAGAAGCCAATGTTCCATTCTTCTCGATTTCAGGTTCTGACTTCGTTGAAATGTTTGTCGGAACAGGTGCGAGTCGTGTCCGTGACATGTTTAAGACGGCACAAAAGAGTGCGCCATGTATCATTTTTATTGATGAAATCGATGCCGTTGGACGTCAGCGTGGAGCTGGTATGGGAGGCGGAAACGATGAGCGTGAACAAACATTGAACCAATTATTGGTTGAAATGGATGGTATGACAGATAATGCTGGAATCGTTGTGATTGCAGCTACAAACCGTCCAGATGTATTAGACCCTGCTCTACTTCGTAGTGGTCGTTTCGATCGTCGTGTTACTGTTAGCTTGCCAGATATTAAGGGTCGTGAAGCTATTTTACAGGTACATGCTCGTAACAAGAAATTGGCGAGTGATGTTTCACTAGCAAATTTGGCAAAACGTACGCCTGGATTCTCTGGTGCAGATTTAGCTAACGTATTGAATGAAGGTGCAATTTTAGCGGTTCGTAAAAATGAAACTAAGGTTACAATGACAGATTTAGATGAAGCCATTGACCGTGTTATGATGGGACCTGCGAAAAAGAGCAAAAAATATACAGAAAAAGATAAGATTCTTGTGGCTTACCATGAAGCAGGACATGCAGTTATTGGTTTGAAACTTGAAGATGCAGATATGGTTCAGAAAGTTACAATTATTCCTCGTGGAGATGCGGGTGGATATAACTTGATGACACCTCGTGAAGAGAAATACTTCCATAGAAAATCTGAATTTATTGCGCAGATCACTGGTTTACTTGGTGGTCGTACAGCTGAAGAGATCCAATTTGGTGAAATCAGTGCGGGTGCTGTAAATGATATTGAAAAATTAACAGAAATTGCCAAAAATATGGTTCGTGTATATGGTATGTCTAGTTTAGGTCCTATCCAATATGCGGATCCTCAAGGAAATGTCTTCTTAGGAAGAGATTATACAAAGGGTAGTGATTATTCTGCAGGCGTAGCGGCTGAAATTGATAAAGAAGTTCGTGCGATTGTAGATGAGTGTCATGAAAATTGCCGTAAGATCTTAACTGAAAACAAAGATTTGTTGGATTTGATTGCGAACAATTTGTATGAACATGAAACATTAACAAATGAAGAAATCACTAATTTGATGAATTATGGACAATTAACAGATCCTAATGCTGAAACAAGTGAAGAAGAGGAAAAGGTAGAACAAGAAGAGGTTCAAGTTCCAGAGATTCCAGAAACTCCAAGTGGTGTTGATCAAAAGGATTTGGACGATGCGTTCAATGAATTAACTAAGAAGAAAGATTAATTACACACTTAAGCCATCGTTTGATGGCTTTTAGTTTGGCTTGAAATGGATACAAGAATTCAGTAGAATGGTGCTAGTGAATTTTGTTGTGGAGGACGTTATGAAAGATCAACTATTAAAAGCTCTTGTTTTAAATGAGCATGTTCGTTTATATATTGTGCGCACAACTGACTTAGTACAGGAAGCGCAGGATCGTTTTGATTTACATCCATGTGCTTGTGCAGCTTTAGGAAGAACTTTATCTGTGGCAAGTATGATGGGTGCTATGTTGAAATCAGAAGAAGAAATGTTGTCAATCACAATCAATGGACACGGTCCAATTGGTTCTATTGTGGTAGATGCATATGCGAATGGAAATGTTCGTGGGTTTGTTTCAAATCCACATGTAGAGGATGTTTTGATTCGCCCAGGAAAATTAAATGTAGGAGCTGTTGTCGGTACAGATGGAACTTTAACAGTTACTAAAGATTTAAGTATGGAAGAAAACTTTTCTGGTTCGGTTGAGTTGCAGAGTGGTGAAATTGGGGATGATTTTGCTTATTACTTCACTTTGTCTGAACAAACACCAACAGCTGTATCATGTGGAGTTTTAATAGGAACGGATGGTCGTGTTGCCAGTGCAGGTGCTATGATACTACAAATGCTTCCAGATGCGACAGAAACAGATATTTCTATTTGTGAACACGTACTTGAAGGGTTGAAACCAATGAGTACTTTAATTCAAGAATATGATGATTCAAGTTTAGAAGATTTGGCAAATGACATGTTTGAAGATGCGAAGATTTTAACGACACAACCAGTGGCTTATGATTGTCCTTGTTCAAAGGTACGTATGGCTAGAGCTTTGGGAACTATAAAAAAATCAGATGTTTTAGATATGGCGGATAAAGAACATGGTTGCGATATCACTTGTAACTTCTGTAATGAAACGTATCATTTTACAGAAGAGGAATTAAGAGCGATTGCGAGTAAGATGCATGATTAAGATTGGAAATGTAGAAATCGAAAATCCGGTTGTGATTGCACCAATGGCAGGTATTAGTAATATCGCATTTCGTAGAATTGCGAAACGTTTTGGTGCCGGTTTAGTTTGTAATGAAATGGTGAGTGACAAAGCCTTATACTATGATTCATTGAAGACGAAACAAATGTGTGCCATTGATGAAAATGAACATCCTGTATCTTTCCAATTGTTTGGTCACGACATTGATACGGGTGTGTATGCAGCTAAGTATTTGGATACGCAAACAGATTGTGACATTATTGACTTTAATATGGGGTGTCCTGTAAATAAGGTTATCAAAGCTCAGGCAGGAAGCTTTTTAATGAAGGATATTGATTATGCCAAAGAACTTGTATCGAATATTGTACAAAATGTAAATAAGCCAGTAACTGTAAAGATGCGTTTAGGTTTTGATACATATCATATCAATTGTGTTGAAATGGCTAAGGCTATGGAGAGTGTAGGCGTTAGTGCTGTTGCGGTGCATGGGCGTACACGTAATCAGATGTATGAAGGAAAAGCGGATTGGTCCTATATAAAGCAGGTAAAAGAAGCAGTATCGATTCCTGTTATTGGTAACGGGGATGTTCGTAGTGTAGAAGATTTTCACCGTATGATGAATGAAACGGGTTGTGATGCGGTTATGTTAGGCCGTGGAATTGTAGGAAATCCATTCTTGATTCAGGAATGTGTGGATTCTATTACGGGACAGAAACATGAGTTTTCAATGGAAGATCGTATTGAGATATGTATGGATCATGCGAAGGGATTAGCGGATACAAAAGGTGAAAAGGTAGCTATTCGTGAAATGCGAGGCTTGGCTAGCTGGTATTTAAAGGGACTTCCTAGTTCAAGAATCTTTAAAAATGAGATGTCACAAATGAATACATTAGAAGATTTAGAAAATATATTACGTCAATTCATGGAGGTGCAGCGTTAGTTGCATCTTTTTCGATATTTGGTAAGCGTTTTCAAAATCTGAAAAATATGCTTTAAGTTTCTTGCGTTCCGGTATAAAATATATATACGGAGGTTATATCGTTATGGATCAAAGAAAGACAAAAGCCTTTTTTGAAGGGCGTGACATACATGCTTATAATATTTTTGGTGCACACCTAGAAGCTAATGGGGTTCGCTTCAGAGTGTATGCTCCAAACGCAAAGAATATTTCAGTCATTGGTACATTTAATGACTGGGATGATCAAGCGAGCAAAATGAAAAAAGATAAACGTGGGATTTGGGAATGTTTTGTAGAAGGTGCAAAGAATAAGGATTCTTATAAATATCGTGTGTGGCAGGCAAATGGTGAATTGGTAGATAAAATGGATCCATATGCTTTTTATAGTGAATTAAGACCAAACACGGCAAGTATTGTATCGGATTTAAGCTATGATGGATGGACTGACAAAGAATGGTTGAATCAAAGAAATAAGGGCTTTGATTCTCCTGTGAATATTTATGAAATGCATGTTGGTTCATGGAGAAAAGATGATGAAAATGAAGAGTTTGTACAGTATCATGAAATTGAGAAGGAATTGATTGAGCACTGTAAGAAACATCACTTTACACACGTAGAAGTAATGCCACTATGTGAATATCCATTTGATGGTTCTTGGGGCTATCAATGTACGGGTTATTTTTCAAGTACTTCTCGTTATGGAACAAATCATGAATTAATGCACTTTGTGAATGCACTTCACGAAGCGGGAATTGGCGTTATTATGGATTTTGTGCCTGTGCACTTTGTGAAGGATAACTATGCCTTAGGAATGTTTGATGGAACACCATTATATGAATATTCAAAACCAGAAGATGCGAATAGCGAATGGGGAACTGCTAACTTTGATTTATGGAAAGAAGAAGTTCGTTCATTCTTGATGTCCGCAGCTAATTTCTGGATAGATGTTTATCATGTAGATGGTTTAAGAATGGATGCCATCAGCAATGCGATTTTCTGGCATGGAAACAAGAATAATGGTGTGAATGAAGGTGCATGTGATTTCATGAAACGTATGAATCACTTGTTGAATGAGGAACATCAAGGAAAAATCATGTTGATTGCGGAAGATTCAAGTGATTTCCCTAATGTCACAAAGCCAAGTTATGCGGGTGGTTTAGGATTTGACTATAAGTGGGATCTAGGTTGGATGAATGATACATTATCTTATTTAAAAAGAGATCCAATCTATCGTAAGTGGCATCACCATGATGTTACTTTCTCAATGGCTTATTTCTATTCAGAAAGATTTATCTTACCATTTAGTCACGATGAAGTGGTACATGGCAAGGCAACCATTGTAGATAAGATGTGGGGAAGCTATGAAGATAAGTTTGCCCAGGCAAGAGCATTATATGTATATATGTTTGCGCACCCTGGTAAAAAATTGAATTTCATGGGTAATGAAATTGGTCAATTGCGTGAATGGGACGAACAAAAGAGCTGTGACTGGTTCTTGTTGGATTATCCAATGCACGATGCGTTTGAACACTTATGTGAAGACTTAGGTAAGATCTATACAGAAAATGATGCGTTCTTTGATCAAGATTATGATCCAAGTCGTTTCTGCTGGATTGATGCTGATAATGTTGGACAAAATACGTTCTCATTTATTCGTAGAGGTTCAAAGAAAGATTTCGTTATTATTATGAATTTCTCAACAAATCCATATGATCACCAACAGTTTGGGGTTCCTTGTAAAGGTAAATATAAGGAAATCTTAAATACAGAGTGGGATAAATATAATGGAAATATAAAAGATCACGTACCTCAAGAAGTGCAGGCTATGCGTTTATCAAGACACAATCAGCCATATATGATTGAAGTAAACGTGCCAAGTTTTGGTGCTATGATTTATGAAGTTGAAAAGTGAGATTAATTTCTCACTTTTTTTGGTGAAACTTCTTTTTTTTACGTATAAGAGAGTGTAGAAAAAAGGAGATCATAAAAATGGAAAAATTAGATGTAGAATTTGAACTGTTTCGTAAGCGTGTGTACAACCTGGAGATTCGTAGCTTTTATTTACTTTTGTTGAATCGCGGTTGTGATATTGAAACTTTAAGAGCTTTATTTTCGGATGTGGATGAAAAACTTGCTTTAAAGATGGATGGGATGTTTTATCGTGCTCAATCGGATCAAGTTCAAGAAGTGTTAGAGAAAGTGATCAAACAAGAAAAGACAAATGCGAGGATGGATTGTTTTGATAAGCTATTTGAAAAAGGAATGGACATATTTGAAGTGTTGGAATTGATTGGGATTAGTCAAAATGACATAGAATTGATCAATGATGCAGCTTATGTGTGGCAAGATAAGCATTTGTGAAATAATTGACTTTTTGTAGGGGGTGTATTGTGGCAAAAAGTTTGTTATAATGTATGCGCAAAAAGGAGATAGCGTAAATATTATGGAAAACAAGGAACTTGCATTGCACGCAAAAAATATTCGTAGAAATATTGTGAAAGAAGTGTATAGTGCCCAAAGTGGACACCCGGGTGGAAGTTTAGGTGCAACTGACATTTTAACAGAGTTATACTTTGAAGAAATGGATATTAATAAGGAAAACTTAAATACATTGGATCGTGATCGTTTTGTATTGAGTAAGGGACATGCAAGTCCGGCTTTATATGCAGTACTTGCTGAAAAGGGATTCCTTCCCGAAGAAGAATTGACAACTTTCAGAGCTATCAATTCACGTTTACAAGGTCACCCTAATATGAATTATGTAGAAGGGGTAGATATGTCTACAGGATCTTTAGGACAAGGTATTTCTTGTGCTGTAGGTATGGCATTAGCCAATAAATTAGATAAAAACGATCACCGTATCTATACTGTACTTGGAGATGGTGAATGCCAAGAAGGACAAGTATGGGAAGCTACAATGTCAGCAGCTCACTATAAGTTAGATAACTTATGTATTATTGTTGACAATAACAACCTTCAAATCGATGGTCACGTAGATGAAGTTATGAGTGTATATCCTTTGGATAAAAAATTCGAAGCTTTCAATTGCCACGTAATCAATGTAGATGGTCATGACTATGATCAATTGCGTGCAGCATTAAAAGAAGCTCGTGAAACAAAGGGAATGCCAACTGTAATTGTTGCGAAGACAATTAAAGGAAAAGGTGTTTCATTTATGGAAGATCAACAAGGATGGCATGGAGTAGCACCAAATGAAGAACAATACCATGCTGCAATGAAAGAATTGGAGGCAGAATAATGGCAAAAGTAGCTACACGTGTCGCTTATGGTGATGCTTTAAAAGAATTAATGGTTGAAAATAAAAATGTCGTTGTATTAGATGCGGACTTAGCTGGTAGTACAAAGAGTGGAGAAGCTAAAAAAGTAGATCCTTCTCGTCACTTTGACATGGGAATTGCCGAAGGAAATATGATGAGTGTTGCGGCAGGTCTTGCAGCTAGTGGTAAGATTGCGTATGCATCTACTTTCGCAATGTTTGCGACTGGACGTGGATTCGAACAAATCCGTAACAGTATTGGATATCCACAATTAAACGTTAAAATTTGTGCATCTCACGCAGGCATTAGTGTTGGAGAAGATGGTGCAAGTCATCAATGTATTGAAGATGTAAGCTTAATGCGTGGTATTCCAGGCATGAAAGTTATCGTTCCATGTGACTACAATGAAGCTAAACAAGCATGTAAAGCTGTAGCTGAAATTGACGGTCCTTGCTACGTTCGTTTAGGTCGTAGTGGTGTTGAAAGCGTAAATGGCGACGACTATAAATTTGAACTAGGAAAAGGTGTAGTTCTACAAAAAGGTGAAAAAGTTGCTTTAGTAGCTACTGGACTAATGGTTCAAGAAGCTTTAGAAGCTGCTAAGAAAATGGAAACAGCTCCAACTGTAGTAAATATCCATACAATTAAACCAATCGATAAAGAATTGATCATTGAACTCGCAAAAACGCATGATACAATCGTAACTTGCGAAGAACACTCAATTATTGGTGGTTTAGGAAGTGCTGTGGCAGAAGTTTTAGCTGAAGCAGGAACAGCATGTAAACTTGTTCGTGTCGGTGTTCAGGATGTATTTGGTGAAAGTGGAAAACCAGCTGAATTATTCGCAAAATACAAAATTGATGCAGATGCGATTGTAGAAGCTGCTACAAAGTAGTATGGCACACTATTTCACAAATGATGTTGTAAAAGATGCACCAGAAGAAATTACGATACATTTTCGTGATTTTACATATAAGTTAAATTCGAATGCTGGAGTTTTCAGTAAAGATAAATTGGATGAAGGTACGCGTATTCTTTTAGAAACGGTACTCGACAATGAATCTGAACCAGAGAGCACATTGGATCTAGGTTGTGGAATTGGTCCGATTGCCTTGATTTTAATGGAGTATTGGAAGCATACCGCAATGACGATGATTGATGTGAATCAAAGAGCTTGTCAGCTTGCAGATTCAAATATGAAAAAATATCGTCGTAAGGCAAAGATACTATGTCAATCGGGTGTAAATGAAGGCCAATATGCCTGTATTCTTTTGAATCCACCGATTCGTACGGGAAAAGCGATGATTTATTCGTTATTTGATCAGTGTTTAGAACATTTAAAGGAAGATGGTCATTTCTGGATCGTAATGCGTAAGCAGCATGGTGCACAAAGTGCAATCCATTATTTACAAGAAAAAGGCTATGAAGTAGAGAAAGTAGCTCGTGATAAGGGTTATTGGGTAATGAAAATATCAAAAGCAGGTTAATCCTGCTTTTCTTGTGTTTTTACAGATAATTCTTTAAATTCTTTTGGAGACATACCAAATTCTTTTTTAAAGGCACGAAAAAAACTCGTATAGTCTTTAAAACCATATAATATACAGATTTCTGTTAAATTTGTATGATAAGATATAGCGTTTTTGCATAAGCGAAGACTTTTTTTGTATATTAAGATTTTGGCTTTGAACCATTGCCTTTTCTTGTGGACTTTTTGACAAATGTCATTTATCATCATAAATACAGTAGAGGTATTAATCAATGAAACAACATCATGTGTTTAGTTTTTTACAAAGGATGGGAAAATCCTTTATGTTACCTATCGCAGTGCTTCCTGTTGCAGGTATTTTTTTGGGTGTAGGAAGTTCTTTAACCAATGAAACAACGATAGCTGCATTGCATTTAGAATCGGTATTAGGGCAAGGAACCTTTTTATATAGTGTTTTAATTTTATTGAAAAAAGTTGGCAATATTTTATTTGATAATCTACCATTAATTTTTGCGGTTTCTATTGCGTTAGGAATGTCGAAAAGAAGAAAAGAAGTGGCTGCACTTGCAGCTATTATTGCCTTTTTTGTGATGCATGCCACAATTAATGCATTACTCTGTTTAGATGGAAGTATAGTAAATGGTGTGGTTTCAGGCCGGGTTTTAGATGGCTCCATTACTTGGGTATGCGGTATGTTGTCGCTTGAAATGGGTGTGTTTGGCGGAATTATAGTTGGACTTGGTGTGAGTTATCTACATAATCGTTTTTATCAGATCCAATTGCCAAATGTGATTTCCTTTTATGAAGGAGAACGCTTTGTTCCAATTGTTTGTGCCGTTACATATGTATTTGTGGGTGTGTTTATGTATTTTGTTTGGCCACCATTACAACATGGTGTTTATAATTTAGGCCGATTGATATCGGATTCTGGCTATTTTGGAACTTTTATTTATGGCGTTATTAAGCGTAGTTTAGTTCCTTTTGGTTTGCATCATGTTTGGTACATGCCATTCTATCAAAGTGCCTTAGGTGGTGTACAAATGGTGAATGGTTCAATGGTATCTGGGGCACAGAATATTTTCTTTGCGCAATTATCGGATCCAAGTGTGACTCATTTTAGTGTAAACGCAACTAAGTTTTTCTCGGGAGAATTTATTTTCATGATTTTTGGAATGCCTGGAGCAGCCTTGGCTATGTATCAGTGCGCAAATCCAGAGGCTAAGAAAAAGACGGCGAGCCTATTACTTTCAGCGGCTTTAACGAGTGCATTAACAGGAATTACAGAGCCGATTGAATTTTCTTTCTTGTTTGTGGCGCCATTATTATATGTTGTTCATGTATTTTTGGCTGCCACATGTTTTGTGGTTGCACAAGCTTTACAGGTTGCGATTGGATTTACTTTTTCGGCCGGATTGCTTGATTTTACATTGTTTGGGATTTTGCAGGGAAATGCGAAGACAAATTGGATGATTGTAGTTTTGCTTGGCTTAGTATATTTCTTTGTGTATTATGGGGTGTTTAAGTTTTTGATTGTAAAGTACGATTTAAAAACGCCTGGAAGAGACGAAAGCATTAAGGTGTTTGATAAGAAAAAGTACGATTTTAGTTTTGATAAATCATTGATTGATCCAAGAAGTCAGATGATAGTTCAAGGCTTAGGTGGTCGAAGTAACTTTACAGATTTGGATTGTTGCATCACAAGATTAAGGGCTACAATTCACGATGATACTTTAATAAATGAAGGAGTGTTAAAAAAATCAGGGGCTGCAGCTATTATGTGTCAGCCAAATGCGATTCAAATTATCTATGGTCCTCAGGCTTCGAATATAAAGACAAAACTGGATGAGTATATGTTGAATGTGCCGGAAAGTTATGATTTTGAACAGAAAGAAGTTGTTTTAGAAACTAAAACACAGTTGGAACTTGAATGCCCTGTAAATGGTGAGGTCATGCCTATAGAGGAAGCATCCGATTCTATGTTTGCGCATAAATTGATGGGTGATGGTATTATGATTCGTCCAATTGATGGTGTTGTTGTAGCGCCGTGTGATGGTGTTATTTCAATGATTTATCCTACAAAACATGCGATTGGTATTACAATCGATGATAATACACAGATTTTGATTCATTTTGGTACGGATTCGGCGAAATTAAATGGCAATGGTTTTGAATTGTTGGTAAAACCAAACCAGAAAGTAAAAGCTGGAGACGTATTGTGGAATGCAGATTTAAAGTATATCAAAGAAAATGCGTTGGATGAGAATATTATAGTTGTATTTACGAAAATAAATGATGGTGCTGAATTAGAAAAGAAGTATGGAAAAATGCAATGTCATGATATGATATTAAGGGTAAAAGGATAATGGATATGTGTGAAATATTAAAAATCTTGAATCACAATACAATCTTGGTGTCAAAAGAAAACGAAGAAATAATTGTGATGTCTAAGGGGATTGGATTTGGTAAAAAACAAGGGGAACAAGTGGATGTTCCTCGTAACGCAAAGCAGTATAAGATGCAAAAGTCATATCAGGCGAAACAGAAATCGAATAATATTTTTGATTATATTGATCCAATGTATATTGAGATTTCATCTGAGATTATTACTTTAACAAAAGAAAAATTTGGTAAAGTAGAACATGATATTTTATTATCTTTAGCGGATCATATTTATTTTGCGGTAAAAAGAATTAAGGAAAAAGATTTTCCATCGAATCCGTTTAATATGGATATTCAACTTGTGTTTCCAGATGAGTATTCAGTGGCATTAAAGGCAAAGGATGTTATTGAAAAATATACGCATGAAGAAATAAATGCAGATGAAATTGCGTTTATCACCTTACATATTCACTCGGCTATATCGGTGAATAAGGTAGGGCAGTCGATGGAAGTTATGCGTGTGATTCGTGAATTTTTCAAGAAATTACAAGCCGATTTAAATATTCGTATTGATGCGAATTCATTGTCTTATATTCGCTTAATGAATCATATTAAGTTTTTATTATTGAGACTGAATAATGATGAGGAATTACAAATGGATATTACAGAGTTCACAAAAGAAAAGTTTCCGTTTGCTTATGAACAGGCTCGTGTTTTATGTGAACAATTGAGTCGTGTGCTGCATAAAGAATTGCCGGATTCAGAGTTGGGTTATTTAGCTTTGCACTTGGAGAGAATTTTGTCGAGTACGATAACTTCTTGATTTTCTTGTTGACAACGCTTTCAGATGGTGGTACATTTCTTGTGTAAAAAGTGAATATTCAATAGCGTGTAACTGGTTAGGCAGGCATTTACTATTTTGATTGAAGATATAATCTTTATTGGTTTATTGTATATCTTCAGTTTAAATGTATATGTCTGTCTTTTTTTGCGTATTGAATTTCTAAGAAAGGATGAAAATATATGGTAGGAATTATTCTTGCAAGTCATGGTGAATTTGCGAATGGTATCTTCCAGTCAGGAGCTATGATTTTTGGTGAACAAGCCAATGTAAAGCCTTGTACTTTGATGCCTAGTGAAGGACCTGAAGACATTCGAAAGAAGATGGAAGATGCGATCGCTTCTTTTGAAAACCAAGAAGAAGTATTGTTCTTAGTTGACCTATGGGGAGGAACTCCATTCAATCAGGCAAGTGCTTTGTTAGATGGTCACGAAGACAAATGGGCAATTGTCACAGGATTGAACTTGCCTATGTTAATTGAAACGTATGCTTCTAGATTCTCAATGGAGAAAGCACACGAAATTGCAGCGCACGTTATGCAGACTGCACAAGAGGGTGTTCAAATCAATCCAAAAGAATTAGAACCAAAAGAAGAAAAGAAAGCAGAAGTAAGTGCAGCTCCACAAGGTGCTATTCCAGAAGGAACAGTACTTGGAGATGGACATATCAAATACGGATTAGCACGTATTGATACACGTTTACTTCATGGTCAGGTTGCAACAGCTTGGACAAAGACTGTTGGACCAAACCGTATCATTGTTGTAAGTGATAATGTAGCTCATGACAAATTAAGAAAGAGCATGATCGAACAGGCAGCTCCTCCAGGAGTAAAAGCGAATGTTGTTCCAATCGACAAGATGATCCAGGTCGCAAAGGATCCTCGTTTTGGAGCTACAAAAGCAATGTTGTTGTTTGAAACACCACAAGATGCATTAAGAGCTATCAAAGGTGGAGTTGATATCAAAGAATTGAACTTAGGTTCAATGGCACACTCTCAAGGAAAGGTTGTATGTACAAAGGCCGTAGCTATGGGAAGTGATGATGTAAAAACATTTGATGAGTTATTAGCAATGGGAATTAAAATCGATGTTCGTAAGGTGCCAACAGATTCACCTGAAAACTTCAATGAAATTCTTAAAAAAGCAAAAACAGAATTAAAGTAAATTTAGAGGGAGATTATTATGTCAGCGATTAGCGTTATTTTAGTTATAATTGTTGCCTTCTTAGCCGGTATGGAAGGGGTTCTTGACCAATATGAATTCCACCAACCATTAGTAGCATGTACATTAATTGGTTTGGTTACTGGTCACTTAAAAGAAGGTGTTATGTTAGGTGGTTCTTTGCAGTTGATGGCTTTAGGTTGGGCAAACATTGGTGCAGCGGTTGCACCAGATGCTGCACTAGCTTCAGTTGCTTCTGCAATTATCATGGTTTTAGGTTTAAATGGTGGAACAACAGATACTACAGCTGCTATTTCTACAGCCATTGCCGTAGCTATTCCATTATCAGTTGCTGGTTTATTCTTAACTATGCTTTGCCGTACACTTGCAATTCCAGTAGTTCACTTCATGGATGCTGCTGCTGAAAAAGGTGATTTTGGTGCAATCGACCGTTGGCAAATTGTTGGTATTTGCTTACAAGGTATTCGTATTGCGATTCCTGCTGCTGCTTTATGTTTCGTACCTAGTTCAGCTGTAACAAGCGTATTAAATGCAATGCCTGCTTGGTTATCTGGTGGTATGACAGTTGGTGGAGGAATGGTTGCTGCTGTTGGTTATGCAATGGTTATCAACATGATGGCTACAAAAGAAACTTGGCCATTCTTTGCTCTTGGTTTCGTTTTAGCAGCTATCTCAGAACTTACATTAATCGCATTAGGTGTTATTGGTGTTGTTCTTGCTTTAATCTATCTTGGATTAAAAGACAATGCTGGTAAAGGTAATGGTGGCGCTGGAGGATCTGGAGATCCACTTGGTGACATCTTAAATGACTATTAATCTGAAGGAGGACGAATATTATGGCAGATAAGATTACACTATCTAAAAAAGATAGAATGGACGTATGCTGGCGTCATCAGTTCCTTCAGGGTTCTTGGAACTATGAACGTATGCAGAATGGTGGTTGGTGTTATTCAATTATCCCAGCTATCAAGAAATTATATTCAAAAGAAGAAGATAGAGCCGCTGCATTAAAGCGTCATCTAGAATTCTATAATACACATCCTTATGTATCAGCTCCAGTTATGGGTGTTACATTAGCACTTGAAGAAGAACGTGCAAATGGTATGCCTGTAGATGACCAGACTGTACAGGGTGTTAAAGTTGGTATGATGGGACCTCTTGCTGGTGTTGGTGACCCAGTATTCTGGTTTACAGTAAGACCAATCTTAGGTGCATTAGGTGCTTCACTTGCATTATCAGGAAGCATTGTTGGACCATTACTATTCTTCGTAGTATGGAACTTAGTACGTATCGCATTCTTATGGTATACACAGGAATTCGGTTATAAAGTAGGTACTTCTATTGCTAAGGATATGTCAGGAGGACTTCTTGGTAAAGTTACTGAAGGTGCTTCTATCCTTGGTATGTTCATCATCGGTGCATTAGTACAGAGATGGGTATCTATCAGCTTTACTCCAGTAGTATCTCAGGTTACTCAGTCTAAAGGTGCTTATATCGAATGGGATAAGTTACCAAAGGGTGCTGCAGGTATCAAAGAAGCATTAAGTCAGTATAGCTCACTTGGTGCTAATGGATTAAACCAGGTTAAGGTTACTACTTTACAGCAGAACTTAGACCAGTTAGTACCTGGTTTAGCAGCATTATTACTTACATTATTATGCTGTTACTTATTAAAGAAAAAGGTATCTCCAATCGTTATCATCATCGCATTATTCATTGTTGGTATCGTTGCAAGAGTTATCGGTATTATGTAATCAATAGAGGCAGTTTTACTGCCTCTTATCTTTAAGGAGGAAATAAAATGGCGCAATCACAAAATACAAAAGTTGATTTTTCAATTAAAGCGACTTCACTAAATGGTTTAACTAACTATGGGGATGTCATGGTAGGGGACAAGGCCTTTGAGTTCTATAACGAAAAGAATAAAGAAGACTTTATTCAGATTCCATGGGAAGAAATTGATTATATCAGTGCTTCTGTATATTTTAATAAGAAAATTGCACGTTTCGCAATATTCACTAAAAACAATGGACATTTTACTTTCTCTACACGTGATAATGTGAAAACATTACAGGTGGTTGGAAATCATTTTCCTAAAGAAAAAATGTATCGTTCTCCTACATTCCTTACCATTATTAAAAGGGGTATACGATACATCTTTGACTCTAAATATCGACACAAAGTCAATGATCAGGCTTAATTGCCTGATCATTTTTTTTCTGTTCCATGAAGAATAAGATCTCTAAGGATATGAGATAATTCTTCGATAGAGATATTATGATTATTCATAAACCAGTTCATATACACAGATAAAATACCAGGAATATAGAAATCAGCCACAATATTAAATTTCTGTATATCTAATTCCTGTTCCTTTTCAATACGTTTACGAATATACTCTTTAATCGCTTCTACAATCTTTACTATTAAGATAGAGCGATTATTTGTCTTAAAGAGATGACTAAAGAAGTCTAGATCACTATTAATGATTTCAGTAAACTGACTAAAGATTTCTGTGAGGAAATCAGTCATATTCGTAAATTCTATTGTATCAAGTCTTTTAATGAATGTATCAACCGTCAGGTTTTCTATCTCTTCCATAACTTCATAGGTATTTGAATAGTAGTTATAGAATGTTTTACGGTTGATATCTGCTTTTTTAGAGATATCAGTGATTGTAATATGATTGATTTCTTTTTCGGATAAAAGTTCTACAAAAGCATTATATATTGCACGTTTTGTTTTAAGAACACGTCTGTCCATCTTTTTATCCATAGTTATATCTCACTTTCTAGTAAATATGTATATTTAGTATCACATGTATATTATTCTGACCATTTTTTTATTTACATGTCTATATTATAATACATGCGGATTAAGGGTTTCAATAATGGAGGATAAATGAATGACATACATTATTCAAAAGAAATTACGTTATCTAGAGAATTGTGGTCGAATCAATGAAACAAAGAATTATATACATCATGGTTCTATTTCTGTTTATACACATTGTGTAAATGTCGCTCGTATGAGTGTTAAGATTGCGAAATGGCTCCCAATACAAGTCAATATGGACGCTTTAGTCATTGGCGCATTATTACATGATTATTTCTTATATGACTGGCATGATGGAGAAGGAAGACATCTCCACGGGTTCACTCATCCAGAATGTGCTTATAAAAATGCGGAAATGGATTATACATTATCACCACGAGTTAAAAATATTATAGTCAGACATATGTTTCCTTTAACTCCTATTCCTCCAGCATGCAAAGAAGCATGGATAGTATGTATTGCGGATAAGATCTGTGCAATAGAAGAGACGTTGTTTAATAGATAAGCTAGAATTTCTAACTTTTTATTTTGATTTGAACACTAAAATAACGATATGAGTAATCATAGGTGATCTCACCATGATACTTATTGACTATATTCATAATAGAACGCATTCCAAACCCATGCCCTCTCTCTTCTTTAGTAGTATTGAAGTATGGATTATCAACAAGAGGATTATTGATGCTTGTATTCTTAATATCAATAATGAAATCATTATTCTCTTTATAAATATCAAGAATAATCTTCTTAATAGACTTTGATGTACAATTCTCAATCGCATTATCTAATAGGTTACCTAGTAATACATAGAAGTCTACTTTGTCTATAGGGATATCATCATCAAATTGACTGGCAATAAATTCAATATTCTTATCTTTAATCTTAGATAATTGAGAAGATAGTATAAGATTCAAAGAGGCATTGCCTGTATCCACTGTTTGTGTTTTATTTATTGTATGTAATTGGTTATGAATATGATTATTGAGTGATTCATAATCTTTTTTTTCACAATCATCCAGTAATGACAACAACATATGATTCATATCATGTTTAATCTTTCTGATTTCGTTCATATGAGAAATGATATTTTCATAATTCTTCTTATTGAATTTCAATTCCTCATTGTTTAATTTTACTAGATAATTCTCTTTCTCTATACTTAGTATTCTATTAACCATCTGATAGATCAATATCACAAGAATAGTAATCAGTACAATTTCTATAGAACTTTCAATGGGAAGAGAACCTTTCTTGAAAATAGTTATAAGATAGGACAAATAGATGAGTATTAAAACAGAATGGATACCAAGATAGAAGGCGGTATATTCTTTAATACGCAGTAAATAATTTTTAAATAAATGCCCTGTTAGAAGTAAAAATACACATAAAAGGATATCTGAACCATAGATTGTATCATGAATAGGTAAAACTAGATCATATATAAAAATATTGATACCCCATGTCATAATCACATAGGTAAGAACCTTAAGAAAGATAAAGTAGAGTGATATAAATAGACATTCTAGAAGACTGTCCTGTTTAAACAGAATTAAGCATAAACCTAATAGACATATACT
>OIYR01000107.1_pt1 | contig 47437 bp, 45 predicted proteins | sample 1588221 | NCBI WGS metagenome assembly OIYR01 (sample SAMN03283292) | human gut metagenome | biome: human-associated habitat; material: feces | host: Homo sapiens | place: Peru | collected 2012
AACGGCTTGATGATGAGGAATTTTTCACCGCTGAGATTAAAAATTTGATAAAGGATATTGACAAAAAACCGAGCTTTTAGGAGATTGCCAAAGGCTTTATTTTAAAAGCTCTTTTGTTGCAGCGAGTTTTAAATTTTTATTGTTGCTTGAATGGTAAAAATTTTATTGCAAGATATATTTTACCTCATTTAAAAGGCTTTTATTAGGGTTATAATAACGCAAAAAGCCTTGCAAAGCCCGTTTCGCCTCGTCTTTTTTACCGAGTGCGAATTTTGCCTTAGCAAAACTTATCCACGCCCCAGCATCGCTTTTGTCAAGCTCATTTGCCTTTAAACTCCACTGCAAAGCCTTTTCGTAGTTTTTGTCCGCAAGATATAAATTCGCTATTTGCAAAGCTCTTTGATAATCCGCATTTTGCGCGAATTCTTGTTCTAAATTACCCACATTTGCCACATAAGAATGGATAATAATTTTTTCTTTTGGTTTGATGATAGGCTTTTGTGGGCTTTCTTGGGTGGCTGAATTTTGCTGTTTTTGGCTTAAAATTTGTGCTTTTTGAGCTTCAATTTGTGCGATTTCTAGTCTTTTTTGCATTTTGTTTTTCTCATCAAGTGCCATTTTAAGCGTGCTTTGCTTGTCTTTATACGCCACAAACGCCCACAAAGCAAAGCCAGCACAAACGCAAAATGCTCCAACATAAACGCACCTTTTTACCAAACGCTTGAATGTGTGCGCTTTAAAATCCTTTTCAAGTTCTAAAATTTGACTTTCATTCATATCATTTTCCGCAAAAAATCGTGCCGCCTCTTTGTTTTTTTTCAAGCAAAAAAGCCCTTGCCACGCTTAAATCAAAGCCACTTGTGAGAAACATTTTTTTTCCAGCCCTTAAAAGCATATCAGCTGCTCGAAGCTTGGTTACAATCCCGCCTGTGCCGTGTTCGCTGCCTGCTTTTGCCTCGCCTTTAAGCAAATTTGGCTCGATGAAACAAACCCGCTCAAAACGCTTTGCGTCCTTAAATTCAGCAGGATTTTTGTCATAAAAGCCGTCTATATCGCTTAAAATCACAAGCATACTCGCATCAAAGTGCAGTGTGGCTTTGGCTGAAAGCGTGTCGTTGTCGCCAAAGATAATCTCATCGCAAGAAAGCGCGTCATTTTCGTTGATGATGGGCAAAATGCCTCGCTTTATCATCGCATCAACAACTCTTTTCGTGTGTTCTATGGCTTTTTTGGAGTTTAAATCAGCTCCCGTGAGCAACACCTGCCCGCCAAGCCTATTAAAATGGGCTAAAATTTCATTATAAGCACTCATCAAATAAGGCTGTCCTATGGTAGATAGCACTTGGCGGTTGAGCGGGTCTTTTCTGTCTATGTCAAGTTTGGCTCGTCCTGCTGAAATGGCGGCTGAGCTAACTAAAATCACTTCATTTTCTCGCATAAGCTCGTTTATAAGCGATACAAGTGCGCGCATTCGGTCTAAATTTAGGCTTTCTTTGTCGCTAATGCTCGTAGAACCTACCTTTATGACTATCCTTTGCATTTTACTCCCTTTGAAAAACGCTATTATAGCACATCACAGCAAATTTTTCTCTTTCAAAATCACATACATTTTGAGCGTGGAGATGAAAAAGGTAAGTATGGCTGGTCCTAAGATGATGCCCCAAAAGCCAAAGGTTGAAATGCCCGCAAGCATAGCCAAAAAGATGAGCAGTTCGTTGATATTTGTGGGCGTTTTGACAAGCCTTTCGTTTATCCACTTGATGATGAGCGGCTTGATGAAAGTGTCCGCGACAAGCGAGATGACGATGATAGAGTAGCCCAAAATCCAAAGGGCTGAGTAAAGCCCTGATGAAGCAAATTCATAAAGGCTGAGCGGCGCATACACCAAAAGCCCGCCCACAGCGGGTATGAGCGAGCTAAATGCAAATAAAATGCCCCAAAACACGCCGTTGTAGCCAAAGACACTGACGATGATAGCAAACAAAACGCCTTCAATCACAGCCATACACACCATAGAGTAAAGCACGACAGCCATTACATTGCTCACTTCGCGCAGGATTTCGTCAAGCTCTTTTTTTTGTATAGGCACGATAGATTTAAGATAGATGATAAGCTCTGTGCCATAGAGATTTGCAAAGAAATAAAACACGCAAATCAGTGCTATGTCGATGATGATTTTTGCGCCTGACTTTGTGAAGTTGCCCATATAACCGAGTGCTTGCTTGATAAGGGTGTTAAAATCAATGCTAGCAGCGGCGTTTGTGCCATTAAGCGTGGCGTTTAAATCCACGCTGTTGAGCGTTTCTATAATTTTAGGCTTTAAAAACGCCAAAGATTCGGGCAAGAAGTCGAATTGATAATTTTTTATCGCGGCGAAAGTGTCGATGATAAGGGCTTTGTCAAAGTGTTTTATCGCCACAGCAAGCTCCGTAACAGCGTAAGCAAAGGGCGCGATGAGAAATAAAATCAGCAAGATAGTCGAGCAAAGGGCGGCTAGAACCTTTTGCCCCTTGAAAAGGTGCAAGAATTTAGCATTGACATTTGAAGTAGCCACCGCAAGCAGCGAGCCTATGATGATGACAAGCAAAAAGCCCTTGAAAAGATAAAGCACAAGGCACAGCACCACAAGGATAAAGGCGATGATGAAAAGGCGTCCTTTTTGCACGGATTTGTCCTTTGTTGTAAAATTTGCAAATTTTAGTGCATTTTTTTAAATGTATCCTTGCTGATATGAAATTTAAGTGCGAATTTTTTGAATTTAATGCACTGATTTTTGAAAATTCAAGGCGGATTTTGAATTTAATGTTTTGGGATTTTGAAAATTTAGAGCATTTTTTAAATTTAAATGCTTTTTGAAATTTAAGCAATGTAAAGGTTTTAAATTTTAACGCAAAATTTAAATTCTTACATTTAAAATGTGAATTTTTGCTTTAAAAATGGTTAAAAACAAGGCTAAAAATTTACAATAAACTCGCAAAGTAATCACGCCCTAAACAAAAAGCCGTTTAACAAAATGCGCTATAATGCCTAGTAACAAACACAGGGAAAGCCTATGCAAAAATTTTCAAGCACAATGCGTAAAAAGTATAAAGAAACAAACAAAAAGTCAATCGCCATTTATCTAGCGTTAAGGTTGTTAGTCATCGTAAGTATGGTGTTTCAACTCATACTTGGCAATATCTCAAATGTGCTTATGTGTATGCTCGCGCTAATTTTATTTACGCTGCCAACGATAATCTCTGAGAAATTTAAAATCGGCATTCCAAGCCCGCTTGAAGCGATTATTTATCTTTTCATTTACTCAACCGCGATACTCGGTGAGATAAACAATTTTTACGGCATTTTGCCTTTTTGGGACACGATGCTGCACACTTTAAATGGCTTTTTGTGCGCAGGAATTGGCTTTTCGCTCGTGGATTTGCTGAATCAAAACAGCCAGAAAATCAAGCTCTCGCCCTTGTATGTGGCTATCGTGGCGTTTTGTTTTTCGATGACGGTGGGCGTGTTGTGGGAATTTTTGGAATTTAGTGCTGATAAATTCGCTAAAACCGATATGCAAAAGGATAGAATCATTACAGAAATTTCATCGGTGTTGCTTAATGCAAACAAAGAAAATGTGCCGATTAGAGTGAAAGATATCACAAAAACACAAATTTACTCAAAAGACGGCTCGGTAATGACAATAGAAAACGGCTACTTAGACATAGGCTTGATAGACACGATGAAGGATTTGCTTGTGAATTTTTTAGGGGCTGTGATTTTTAGCATTTTGGGCTTTTTATACATACAAAATAGAGAAAAATACAAATTCGCCGAAGGGTTTATACCGAAAAAAGAGTGATTTGAATTTCGGTTTTGTTTGACACAAAACAAAAATAGACACAGCCCTAATTTACCTACCAAGTGCGTGCCGTTAATGTGAGCGACACAGCATACACTCACTTGTTTTAGCGTGAATTATCGTGCTGAATTTGTCGGCTCACAATGACGAACAAAGCGCAAATCAGCTTTTTTAAAGCCTAAAATTTGCGAAAATTTACTCTCAATTTTCTTTTAATTTTGATAACTCTTATAAATTTTATAATTTTTTGTTGCAAAATTAAAATTCTATGATATAATGCTTTTGTTAAAAAAAATTTTTGAAAAGGAGAGGAAATTTTATGAAAAACATAAAAATTTCTTTGATAGCAGTTATCACTGCTACTTCGGTTAGCTCACTCGGTGCTACGCCTTTGGAAGAGGCGATTAAAGATGTCGATGTGAGCGGGAGTTTAAGGTATCGTTATGACAGCTTTGTGCCAAATTTCAAAGACGGCACGGACGGCTCGGGAAACCCTGCGACACTTTATGAAAGCGATTTATCAAACTCACAAAGGCACGAATTTAGGGCTTTGCTTAGCACAAGTGTGAGTTTGGGAGATGGATTTAAGGCTGTTGGCACGCTTAATTACAACCCAGACGGCGAAACTGACGGCGGTTTTTATGGAGGTGCGCAAACCAAACTGCCTATTTACCTTGAAGAAGCGTATCTGCGCTATGACAGCGACCCGATTTTTGCGACAAGTATCCTTTTGGGACGCCAAAGGCTAGGCACGATTTGGACGGACAATGATAGCCTTAGCGGCTCTGTGGGTATGAAAGCCCAGCTCATCAACAAAGCCTTGCCTGGCGTTACTCTCACGGCTTTTGCGGTAGATAGTGTCAATGATGATGGCGATTTTATCGGGGCTGGCTTGGGTAAATTTGCAAACGGCTCATACGGCGAGTATGATGAAAATGACGATACAAACACAGCCTTTTTAGCGGGCAAGTATCCTACTATGAAAGATGCCATTTTCGCCCAAAACCTTTACGGAGCGGCGGTGCTTTTGGACTATGGCGAGAGCGTGGGACTTACGGGGCAGGCGTGGTTTGGCTATGTCAATGATAGAATGGCAATGTATGCTGTGGATTTGGGCTACACGCTGGACTTTAAAGACGCTGGTAGCCTAAGCGTGCAGGCTCAATACCTTGCTAACAACCGCCTAAGCTATCTCAAAAGTGCTGAATTCATAGACGCAGCAGGCGGCGAAATGGCGGGTGGGGCTTTATACACCATAGCCACAGGCGTGGAATTCTTGGGCTTTGACGCGAGTGTGGGCTACACAGCGTATGGAAAAAAGGACAAATTCAGCGTAAATGTGCTTGAAGATATGGGCGACATCATCACCGCAGGCGAAGAAATCCAAAACACCAGCGGTTCGAGCTTGCACGGCGATATAGGCGCAAATCAGTTTGTATTTGGGGGCTTGGGCTATACCATTGCGGATTTGGTGCGCGTGGGAGTGGATTATGCGTGGGGACAAACCAAGCGCGATGGCGTTATGATAGGCACTGAAAGCAAAAACATAAAAGACAAAAAGCAAGAAATAGTCGGCAGACTCGAATACAAACACAGCGACAATCTCGCTTTTTCAGGCTTTTACTCGTATCTTACGCACAAAAGCGATGAATTTACCGACTCAAAGGGCGACAAGCAAACCCAAAAGCAAAATAGTATCCGCTTTGAAGCTAGGTATGATTTTTAAGCGTGCTGAAATTTAAGGTGCGTAGGGCTTAAAGCGATTTAAGTTTCTTGCGAGTTTGAATTTTAGGTGTTTTGAAACGCATTGAGCGTTTATTGTGCCGTTAAAAGCGCGTTGTGGCTTGAATTTCACAAATCAAGCCACAAAGCAAATTTTTGCTGACAAAGCTTGCTTAAAGCCTAAATTTAGCACTTTAAAGCGGCTTTGTTACTGAGTGATACTCGCTTTGTGAGTTACCTTTTGCCTTGCCTTGCTTTTGCTGGGCAAGGCTGTTTTTTAAAACTAACGCTTGATTTTGATTTGAGTAGTAGTTTTTAGCTAGGATTGCGACACATTCAACAATCCTACCCCAACAAATGCTCCGCAAGGATTTTCACGCCCAAAAGGACAAGCACCGCTCCGCCGATGAATTCAGCCTTTTTGCCCAAAAATGCGGCGCGGTGTGCGAGCTTATGCCCGATTTGCACGCCCAAAACGCAGACAAAAAAGGTGATAAGCCCGATGAGAGCGACAGCAAGCCAAATGTTTATGCTCGAAAACTCGACAAATGCGAAGCTCACACCCACAGCCAAAGCGTCTATGCTCGTAGCCACAGCCAAAACAAGCATAGTTTTAAAGCCAAAGTGCCTATTTGTCGTCTCACAGCTCGCACTCTCAAAGGATTCTTTCATCATCTTTGCGCCCACAAGAGCAAGCAGGACAAAGGCTATGTAGTGGTCGATTTGCGCCACAAAATGCGCAAAAGCCACGCCCAAAAGGTAGCCAAGTGCTGGCATCAAAGCCTGAAAGCCCCCAAAATAAGCCCCCACAATGAGACAATGCCTAAATTCAAGCCTTTTTGCCGCAAAGCCCTTGCATAAAGACACGGCAAAAGCGTCCATTGACAAGGCAAAGGCTAGAAAAATCACGCTCAAAAGCCCCAAAATCGCCCTTTTTCGTAAAAATGCACCCAAATTCAAGTCAAAAGGCGTTTTGAGCTTGAATTTTTTGCCTTTTTTAGAGTAAAATTTAAATTTGCTTTGAAATTATATCAAAATAAATTTAATTTTATATAAAATTTTTTGTCCGTCAAAGTAGCTATTTAAGGGCTTTTGCGTAAAAATGCAAAAATTTAAGCAAACTTTAAGCATTTTTTAAGCCCTATCATAGTATAATCATCTCTTTGATTTCCTGGTCCCTTCGTCTAGCGGTTAGGACATCGCCCTTTCACGGCGGTAACACGAGTTCGAGTCTCGTAGGGATCACCAAAACAATGCTTTTTCGTTTTGTTTTTCCTTTCAAGAGCCTAGCGAAAGGCTCTTTTCTTTCTTTTGTGTTTATTAGGGTGTTAAATTTAGGGCTTTGTGAGTGAGTTTTGTAAGAGTGGCGTAGCCACAAATTCAAGCGCAAATTTCACTTTATGGATTGCCACGCAAAATTCGCTTGCGCTCTTTTTGCTCGCGATGACGGACAAAGTGCAACGCTTTAAAGGCTATGTCGTGTTTTTTGGAGTATCCTAGCCCTTTAAGGACTAGGATTGTGTGTAAATCACTTTTTTTGAGCGATTAAGTCGTCAAGTATGGCTTGCTGTTCGGCGATTTTGCTGAATTTTTGCAAAAATGTGAAAATTTGTTACTTGAAATAGAAAAATTGCGTGAATTTTGGCATTATTAAGTCAAGGTAAGCGTAAATTCAGCGTATTTTTACTTTTTTGTGGCGGTAAAGTTTGATGAGTGCGGATGGTGCGCCCCAAAAAAGGCTTTCATCGATGATTTGTCCGCCGTTTTGGAGTGTGATTTGGCGGGCGATTTGCTCGCTAAATGCTTGCCCGTGTAGGTTGGCTGAGCTTGAAAAAAACGCCCCAAACTCGCGCAAAAACTCAGCGTGAGCGCAGTCTTTGACCACGCGACACGCTAAAAAGCCGTTTGTATCGGACATTTGCAAGGGCTTGTCCTTTAAAGTTGCGCTCAAAGGCTTGTTAAATTCGCAAAGTTTCAAGGCATTTTTCTCTAAATTCACCTTAAATTCGCAAGAATTTAAGGTATTTTGCTTTGAATTTGCTTTGAATTCGCCTTTTAAATTCTCTTTTCTCCCCAAATTTTCGCTCTCAAAATCCGCTAAATCATCGTTTAAATTCAAAGAATTCTTTGTGCTAGTTTTTTTATAAATAAAGCTCGTTTTTTTCGCCTTTCGCACTAAATTTTTATGCGCTTTTGGCACGCGCACAAGGCTTGCAAGCTCTTTAAGGCTTGACATTGTCAGTATGCAAGGCGTTTGCAAGGCTCTGCCTTTTGCTTTGTTGATTTCCCTTTCGTCCTTGCTTAAAAAGCCCGCTGTGGTGTCAGTTTGCGCTAGATAAAGCAAATTTTTCCTTTCTTTGAGCGATTTCGCGCTTTGTTTGTATGGCATTTGAGCGAATTCGCGCTCTTTGATAGTCCTTGCAAAGCCTTTGCGTAGCTCAATTTAGGCTTTAAATTTAAAGCACCGCGCAAAGCCTTGTAGCAAAGGGCGTAACTTTGCGCCCAAAGCCAGCTTATGATGATAAAAAGCCTACTACAAGGGCATTTGCTTGTAACGCCAAATCGCCCGCAAAACAAAGCCGTTAAATTTTTTTTAAAAAAACAAAAGCCATTCTATCCTAGAAACTTTAACTTGCTATAATTTTAGCTAAAATTCAAGGAATTTTTATGCCAAAACGACAAGATATTTCGACTATTTTACTCATCGGTAGCGGTCCCATCGTCATCGGACAGGCTTGCGAGTTTGATTACAGCGGCACGCAAGCAGCTAAAACGCTTAAAGAGCTAGGTTACAAGGTGATACTCATCAACTCAAACCCAGCTACCATTATGACAGACCCGCAGTTTGCGGACGCCACTTACATAGAGCCGATTACAAAGGACAACATTTTACGCATCATCAAAAAAGAGCGCGTTGATGCGATTTTGCCGACTATGGGCGGGCAGGTTGCCTTAAATGTGGCTATGGAAGTTTTTGAGAGTGCTGAATTTAAGGCGAATTTTAGCGAAGTGAAATTCCTTGGGGCAAAGCCAGAGGCGATTAAAAAGGGCGAGGACAGGCAAATTTTCAAAGAATGTATGAAAAAAATCGGTATGGATTTGCCAAAGTCAGCTTATGCTTATGATTATGATGAGGCTGAAAAGGCAGCCACGCAAATTGGCTTTCCGTTGATGATAAGAGCGTCCTACACGCTTGGAGGTGCTGGAAGTGGCGTGGTGTATAATATGGACGAGTTTAAAGAGCTTGCCAGCTCAGCCTTAGCGCTTTCGCCCATACACGAAATTCTCATCGAAGAAAGCCTGCTTGGGTGGAAAGAATTTGAAATGGAGGTAATACGCGACAAAAATGATAACTGTATCATCGTTTGCAGCATAGAAAATTTCGACCCTATGGGCGTGCATACGGGAGATAGTATCACGGTCGCGCCTGCTTTAACGCTTACGGATAAAGAGTATCAAGCTATGCGTGATGCAAGCTTTGCCATACTACGCGAAATCGGCGTGGATACGGGCGGCTCAAATGTGCAATTTGCCATAAACCCGCAAAACGGACGAATGATAGTCATCGAAATGAACCCACGCGTGTCGCGCTCATCAGCACTTGCGAGCAAGGCAACGGGCTATCCTATCGCAAAAGTCGCCACGCTTTTGGCTGTGGGCTTTTCTTTGGACGAGATTAAAAACGACATTACGCTTACGCCAGCGAGCTTTGAGCCTGTGATTGATTACATAGTAACGAAAATTCCGCGTTTTGCCTTTGAGAAATTTCCATCAGCCAGCACCACGCTTGGCACAGCGATGAAAAGCGTTGGCGAAGTGATGGCGATAGGCAGCAGCTTTAAAGAGAGCATTCAAAAGGCTTTATGCTCGTTAGAGCGCGGATATTCGGGTTTTGATGAGGTGGTGGCTGATAAAAATGAGTTGATTTTTAAGCTGAGAAATCCTAACGAAGAAAGGCTTTTATATCTCGCACAAGCCATAAGAGAGGGCTTTGGTGTCGATGAGCTTTATGAGCTTTGTAAAATCGACAAGTGGTTTTTAACGCAAATCAAAGAGCTTGTGGAATTTGAAAAGCAAATTGATATGGACATTTTAAACGATGAAAAAATGCTCCGCCTTGCTAAATCTATGGGCTTTTCTGACAAAATGATAGCGAATTTAATCAACGCCAAAGACAATTTAGAACTCACTCAAAATGACATTTACTACACGAGAATGAGCCTTAACATAAAGCCACAATACAACGAAGTGGATACTTGCGCGGGCGAGTTTAAGGCACTTACGCCTTATCTTTACTCCACAATCAACGAAAATTCAGCCTTTGAAAGGCTAAATTCAAATGAAAATTCACAAAATGCTTGCGATGAAACGCTAAATTCAAGCGAAAATTTACAAAGCCTTTGTCATTCTGAGCGTAGCGAAGAATCTCAACAAAAAAGCATAAATTTAAATAAAGATTTTTCGCTTTCTGCGAAAGCTCAAAATGACAAGCTGGGCGAAAATTCAAGCTTGTGCGCTAACAAAAACGAGCCTAAAAAAGTGATGATTATAGGCGGAGGCGGCAACCGCATAGGACAAGGGATTGAATTTGACTATGCTTGCGTGCACGCTTGCTTTGCGCTTAATGATATGGGCGTAAAAACCATAATGTATAATTCAAACCCCGAAACCGTAAGCACGGACTATGATACAAGCGACATTCTTTATTTTGAGCCTATTGATTTTGAGCATTTAAGAGGCGTGATAGAGCGCGAAAAGCCAGACGGGCTTATCGTGCATTTTGGGGGGCAAACTCCGCTTAAATTCGCTAAAAGGCTCAGCGCATTTGGGGCTAAAATCATCGGCACGAGCGCAAGGGTGATTGATTTGGCAGAAGATAGAAAGAAATTTGCCGAATTTATCAACAAAATCGGCATAAATCAGCCCAAAAATTCCACAGCCACGAGCGTAGAAGAAGCCGCTATAAAGGCAAGTGATATAGGCTATCCTGTTTTGGTGCGCCCTAGCTATGTGCTTGGTGGGCGAGCTATGCGCGTGGTGCATAATGAAAGCGAGCTTCGCCTTTATATGCAAGAAGCCGTGAGCGTGAGCGAAAAAGCCCCTGTTTTAATCGATGAGTTTTTACACAACGCCACAGAACTTGATGTCGATGCGATAAGTGATGGCGTAAGTGTCTATGTGGGCGGGATTATGGAGCATATAGAAGAAGCGGGAGTGCATTCTGGCGATAGCGCGTGCAGCTTGCCGCCTTGCAATTTAGACGAAAAAACCATAAATTTAGTGCGACAAAAAACCCGCGACATAGCCTTAAATTTAGGCGTTGTTGGGCTTTTAAACATACAATTTGCCCTTTATAAAGACGAACTTTATATGATAGAGGTAAATCCTAGGGCTTCTCGCACCGTGCCTTTTGTCAGCAAAGCCACAGGCGTGCCGCTAGCAAAGGTAGCCACTCGCGTGATGTGGCAAGGGGATTTGAAAGAAGCGCTTAAATTTTATGATGATTATGGCGTTGTGAGCGAAAAAGGCGGGATTTTATGCCCTAAAAAGATGAATTTTATCAGCGTCAAAGAAGCCGTTTTTCCTTTTGCTAAACTCAATGGCAGTGATTTAGAACTAGGACCTGAAATGCGCTCCACAGGCGAAGTGATGGGCATAGGCAAGGATTTTGCAAACGCTTATGCTAAAAGTCAAATTTCAGCCTTTAACGACTTGCCAAAACAAGGCGCGGTTTTCATCTCTCTTAAAGACAGCGACAAGGCACAAGCGCAAAAAATCGCTAGTGATTATGTCAAACTTGGCTTCAAGCTCATCGCCACAGGCGGCACTTGCAAGGCTATCCGTGAGGGCGGCTTTGAGTGCGAGCAGATTTATAAGATTTCTGAGGGGCGTCCAAATGTCGAGGACTTGCTCAAAAACGGCGAAATTCAGCTTGTCATCAACACCAGCGATGAAAACAGCAGTAAGGATGATACCAAAAAAATCCGCGCAAATATCATTCGCTTTAAAATCCCCTACTTTACAAACCTACGCGGAGCAAGTGCTGGGGCAAAGGCGATACAAGCCGTGCAAGATGAAAGCTACTTGCAGATAAAGAGTTTGCAGGAGTGGTTTTTAATAAACTTAAGGAGAAATAATAAATGAGAAATTTATTTAATGAAATTCATTTGGAGTTAAACAAAAAAAGTTATAATAGTGATATGGAAAGAGAAGAAAATTTTTATCAAGATAATGAAGCTGATTTGAACCGTGATTTTGACAATGAGCTTGATTTGAAAGAACAAGAAAAAAATCAAGATAGGCAGCAACATCCTATCAATTTAAATATGAAAGAGGATAAATATAGTATTTTTGATATTTGCAATCAAATTGATGATAAATTGATTGAATTGAATCCAAATTTTCAAAGAGGCAATAGTTGGAATGAAAAGCAAAAATCGGAACTCATTGAATCTATTTTAATTGGCATCCCTGTTCCACCGATTTATGTATATCAAAATAATAATGGCAATTTTGATGTTGTGGATGGCAAACAAAGGCTTAGTTGTGTGAATGATTTTTATAAAAATAAATTTAAATTGAAAGGATTAACAAATCTAGACTTATTAAATGATAAAAATTTTAAAGAACTGGAACGAAAAGACCAAGCTCAAATTAAAAGGTATCAATTTTATTTTTATGTCATCTTGCCAAATACCGACGAGAGAATAAAATATGACATCTTTGACAGAGTGAACCGAGGAGGTGTGAGATTAAATAACCAAGAAATGAGAAATGCTCTATACCATGGCAAAGCAACGGATTTGATAGATGAGTTAAGTGAAATACAGAGTTTTAAAAAAGCTGCCAATATTACTGATTCTATGCACCAAAGAATGAGAGACCGCTATTTAGTTTTAAGATTTGTTGCATTTTATCTTTTTATAAATAACTACACTCCTCAAATAAAGACCATTAATGGAATTGATAATTTTTTAAAAGACATTATGGAATATATCAATAGCAATAAAATTAAATTCGATTTTGGACCACTTAAAGTCAATTTTAAAAAAACTATGGATTTTATAGCAGAAAAACATGGAAATAAATTATTTCGCTTTAATCCTAAGCAAGAAAATAAAACTAGAAAACTTAATATTCCGCTTTTTGAATCTTCAACCTTTGCGTTTGTGAGTGCGTTAGAGCAAGGACTTGATTTTCCCGACAAAGAAAATATTGATAAATTTAAAAAAATACTTGATGAGCCAAAGTATATTACCTTTGGTATTGATAGCAATGATAATGTTAAATTTAGATTTGATTTAGCCAAAAAACTCATAGAAGGGGAATTAAATGCGTGATTATCCTATACAAAGCCTTAGGGTAGTTAATTTTAGAAGCATTATAGATGAAATTTTCAAATTTCGTCCATTAACCATTTTTACGGGTAAAAATGGGAGTGGAAAATCAACCGTGCTAAATGCTTTACTTTTGTGTGCCAGCTTTCGCAATGTGGGTGAAACAAATGACCCAAACATTGATTATGATGGCAATTTTACCTTAAATCAAGATGAGATTAAAATTTATCTCAATGACGAAAATAGTGTTCTATGCAAACGAGAGAAGTCACCCATTAGTCAAAGCTGTCAAACTCAAAGACAATTTCATTTTGAACAAGATTTTTATTATTTAAATGCAAATAGAAGTCCTATTGAAAGTATGAAACTTATTGCTAATACGAAGCTAAAATTTGGAGCTGGGGGTGAATTTGTAGAACAATATTTTTTAAATAATCATAGACAAAAAATTTCAAATTTCAATAAATTAGATATAGAGACACTTGATTATCACATTGGCTTTTGGATTAACAAAATTTTAGATTTACAGTTTAATTTTACAGCACAAGAAAACCAACAACGAATTCAGTGCGGCTTTAATTCAAAAGAATTAAAAGTAAATATAGATCCAACAAGAATAGCAACAGGAATGAATTATTTAACCAAAATCCTAATAGTTGGGTTAGCTTGCAAAAAGGGCGATGTCTTTATAGTTGAAAACCCAGAGATTCACCTTCACCCAAAGGCTATCTCAAATTTAGCTGAATTTTTTGCTATGCTCGTAAAAGGCGGTGTTCAAGTCGTTTTAGAAACGCACGATACAAGGCTTGTAAGCAAAATACGAATTTTAATCCACAAAAAAGATTTGTTATCAAGTGATGCAGTGATATATTATAAAGATAGTGTAGAAAGCGAATTTATACCCGTATTTATAAATGATAACGGCTTTTTTACAGATGATAAAGAGCAAAGAATTCCTTTTCCGCAAGGATTTATGGATGTTGATTTGCCTGAACTAATGGAGGTGCGATGAGCCAACTAGCAAAATTAGTTTTGGAGAATGACCTTTTGCTTGAATTTGAAAAATTTAAGCGTGGAAAAAAGATTGATACAGCAAAAATACAAGCACTTTTGCATTATTACAAGCCCCCGCACGCCTTAAATAAAGAACAACAAGATTTTTTAGCACAAAATAAAGTTAAAATTGAACAAGATGAGCTAAATGCAATTGTTTCAAGTGGTTGTTTTGACTTACCGCTTGAAGATTTAGCTAAACAAACAACATTTAAAATCATTCTTTCAGAAAACAAGACAGATTTTCCCTATGTGTGCGTATTTAACGATAGATTGGAAAATAATTTTACTGCTACATTTAAAAGTAGAGAAGAAAGAACAAAAGCCATACGACATTTTATGGATTTATTTAGTGGTGCAAAAGAAATTTTCATTTATGATAAATTTTTAAAAATGCAATGGTTGGAGTATTTGATTCAAAATTGCATCATTCGTAGTAATGTTAAGCTTATTGTAGTAAAAACAGATAACAATGAATTTAAAGAGAGTTGTCAGGTTTGTGGGCTGGCTGTTACTGTGGTTGATGGCAATAATGTAAGTTATCACCCTAAAACCACACACGACAGGTATATCAACATAGACAACAAAATACAAATTATTCTAACAAGTGGCTTGCAGCATTTACAAAAATGTCCTACAAACAGTAAAGGCAAACTGATATCAAAAGACTTTACATACATTTTAAGAGAGATATAAATTTTATGTATAGAAAATGTGATTTATGTTAAAATGGACATTTTGTGTGTCTATCGAAAAAATTATAAATGTTGTTAAGGTTAATCACTTTTTAAACCTTTTCAAAGTATAATTATAAAAGATTAAGCGACAAAATGGGACACGATGAGTAAAGTGATGAAAACTATGGACGGCAACGAGGCAGCAGCTTATGCTTCTTATGCCTTTACTGAGGTGTCGGTAAATTTTACCTGTCATTATTATTCTATTTTCAAATAAACGGCTCGCAACGACAATGAGAAAGCATTTTTGTGCTTTGTTTGGTGATGACGGACAAAACACACTTTGAATTCGCAAAGCTTGCAAGGACAAACAAGGCACGCAAATCAGCATTTTAGCGACAAAACTTTTCAATTTTATCTTAAATTTGCGTGTAAATTTAAAAATTCACATTCACTTCACACAAAAAAACTATAATTTTTTTGAAATTTTTTTTAAGGAGTTCGTTATGAAAACGAAAATTTGTATCGCCGCTTTGGCTTTGTGCGCTTTAAGTGCTATGGCAAATCCAGCCCAGCAAGCACCAGCGCAAACACCGCCACCAGCAGGTGTGCCGACTTATCCGTATGCCCCACAGGAGCATTATTATCAAGGTTTGCCACAAAACATAATGGCAACGATTCAAAAAATGTATCCGGGCGTTTTCATCACTGATGTGGATTGGGAGCCTTATGGCTACGAGATTGAGCTAAGCAACCGAATGGAGTTACATTTTGACACCAAAGGCAACTTGCTCGGACAAAAGTATGATGATTAAATCCTAATCATACAAGGCAAAAGCGTTAAGCACCTTTTTTGTAAAAGGTGCTTAAATTTCAGCAAGGCTTACTCGCTATGACAAGCCCATAAACCTTATGCTTATCATTCATTTTTCAACAAAAGAGTCAAATTTTTTTCAAGTTAATCACTTTTTAAACCTTTTCAAAGTATAATTATAAAAGATTAAGCGACAAAATGGGACACGATGAGTAAAGTGATGAAAACTATGGACGGCAACGAGGCAGCAGCTTATGCTTCTTATGCCTTTACTGAGGTGGCGGGGATTTATCCTATCACGCCGAGTTCGCCTATGGCTGACCATATCGACACTTGGGCGGCTGAGGGCAAGAAAAACCTTTTTGGCTCGCCTGTTCGCGTGGTGGAGATGCAAAGCGAGGCTGGCGCAGCTGGCACGGTGCACGGCTCACTTCAAGCAGGCGCACTAACTACCACTTACACGGCTTCACAAGGGCTTTTGCTTAAAATTCCAAATATGTATAAAATCGCGGGACAGCTTCTTCCTTGCGTGATTCACGTTGCGGCTCGCTCAGTGGCGGCGCAGGCACTTTCTATCTTTGGCGACCATCAAGACATTTACGCGGCAAGGCAAACGGGCTTTGCTATGCTTTGCTCGCACTCCGTGCAAGAGGTTATGGACTTAGCGGGCGTGGCGCATTTGGCTGCTATTAAGGGGCGTGTGCCGTTTTTGCACTTTTTTGACGGCTTTCGCACAAGCCACGAAATTCAAAAAATCGAGCTTATGGACTATGCTGAATTTGACAGGCTGCTTGATAAAGACGCGGTAAAGGCGTTTAAGGACAGCTGCCTAACGCCAGAAAACCCCAAAACACGCGGCACAGCGCAAAATGATGACATTTACTTTCAAACAAGAGAGCTTACAAACCCCTTTTACGAGGCGTTGCCAGATATAGTGAGCGAGTATATGAGTGAGATTTCGCGCATTACAGGGCGAGAGTATAAGCCTTTTGTGTATTATGGCGACTTGCAGGCTGAGCGCGTCATCGTGGCTATGGGTTCTGTAACGCAGGCTTTGGAGCAAGTGATTGATTATTTGCGCTCAAAGGGCGAAAAAGTAGGGCTTTTAAAGGTGTATTTATACCGCCCATTCAGCTTAAAGCATTTGTTTGAAGTGATGCCAAAAAGCGTGCGAAAAATCGCCGTGCTTGACAGGACAAAAGAGCCCGGCAGCCTTGGCGAGCCGCTCTACTTAGACATTAAATTCGCCTTTTACGGACAAGAAAACGCCCCCTTAATCGTAGGCGGGCGTTATGGGCTTTCAAGCAAAGATGTCGATCCTTCACAAATCTTTGCCGTCTTTGAAAATTTAAAGCAAAAAGAGCCAAAAGACCATTTCACCATAGGCATAAACGATGATGTGAGCCACACTTCTTTGCCCTGTGATGAAAAGATTTCTTTGAGTAACGAAAGCACCACAGAGTGCCTTTTTTACGGGCTTGGAGCTGACGGCACTGTGGGCGCAAATAAAAATTCAATCAAAATCATCGGCGACAACACGGACTTTTACGCCCAAGCTTATTTTGCTTATGACAGCAAAAAAAGCGGCGGTTACACGCGTTCGCATTTGCGCTTTTCTAAAAAGCCCATTCGCTCGACTTATTTGGTAAGCACACCGCATTTTGTGGCGTGTAGCGTGCCAGCCTACCTTGAAAAATACGATGTTTTAGAGGGTATAAGAGAAAATGGCACATTTTTACTTAACAGCATTTGGAGCGAAAAAGACACCATCAAGCATTTGCCAAACAAAATCAAGCGCATTTTAGCACAAAAAAAGATAAATTTTTACATTATCAACGCTACAAAGCTAGCCCGCGACATAGGCTTGGGAAACCGCACCAACACGATAATGCAATCAGCCTTTTTTAAGCTTACAAACATTATTGATTACGAGCTTGCTAAAAAGCTGATGAAAGAGCTAGCGCACAAAACCTACTCCAAAAGGGGCGAAGCGATAGTAGAAATGAACTACAAAGCCATAGACATAGGCGCGAACGGACTTGTCAAAGTGGCTGTGGATAGTGCGTGGGCGAGCTTGCAAGATGAGCTGGCAAAGGAAACAAACGCCTACAAAGGCACACCCTTTGTGGAAAAAATCGCTAAACCTATGGAAAAAGCGCGTGGCAATGACTTGCCTGTGTCGGCGTTTTTGGGCTATGAGGACGGACATTTTGAAAGCGGGACGACTGAATTTGAAAAGCGCGGCGTGGGCGTCATCGTGCCGCGCTGGATTGAAAGCAACTGCATACAATGCAATCAATGCGCCTCAGTTTGTCCGCACGCTGTGATTCGTCCGTTTTTGCTTGATGATGCTGAATTTAACGCCGCTCCAAGCGGAGTGAAAGAACACGCCATCGATGCCAAAGGCACAAAAGAGCAAAAACTCAAATACAAAATTCAAGTTAGCCCCTTAGACTGCACGGGTTGTGAGCTGTGCGTGCAAGAGTGTCCAAGCAAGGAAAAATCGCTTGTAATGGTGCCTATCGAAGAGGAAATTGACTTTGGCGAGCAAGAAAATGCGGACTATCTTTTCAAAAAGGTGCGCTATAAAGATGAGATTATGGCGAAAGAAAACACCAAAGGAGCGCAGTTTGCGCAGCCTTTGTTTGAATTTCACGGCGCTTGTCCGGGGTGCGGGGAAACGCCTTATATCACGCTTGTTACACGGCTCTTTGGCGAAAGAATGATAGTAGCAAACGCGACAGGGTGCAGCTCGATTTATGGGGGAAGTGCGCCCAGCACGCCTTATCGCAAGAGCATAAAAAGTGGTTTTGGACCAGCGTGGGGGAATTCGCTTTTTGAAGACAATGCTGAATTTGGGCTTGGAATGAAAGTCGCCACGCAAACCATACGCGAGCAAATGGCTATGGTGATGGGCGATGATTTAGCAAATGTGCCAAGTGATTTAGCCGCCTTTTACAAAGAGTGGATACAAAAACGCCACGATGTGCCAGCTTGCGTAGCGATGAGAGATGAATTTGTCGCACTTTTACAAAGGCACAAAGACATAAAAAGCGCGAAAAAAATCCTTGATTTAAAGCAGTATATCACCAAAAAATCACACTGGATTTTTGGCGGGGACGGCTGGGCTTACGACATAGGATACGGCGGGCTTGACCACGTGCTTGCTAGCGGGGAAAATGTCAATGTCTTAGTGCTTGACACTGAGGTGTATTCTAACACAGGCGGACAAAGCTCAAAGGCTTCGCGCACGGGAGCTGTGGCGCAGTTTGCCGCAGCAGGCAAGCCCGTGCAGAAAAAGGACTTAGGGCAAATAGCGATGACTTACGGCTACATTTTTGTGGCGCAGGTGAATTCAAACGCAAATTACAATCATCTCATCAAAGCGCTCATCGCCGCAGAAGCTTACGAGGGACCATCTTTAATCATCGCTTACAGCCCTTGCATAGCGCACGGCATAAAGGGCGGTTTGAGCAGCTCAGGCGAGCAGGGCGAACTAGCGACAAAGTGTGGCTACTGGCCGATTTACACCTTTGACCCGCGTTTGCAAGATGAGGGCAAAAATCCTTTGATAATGGCGGGCAAAGAGCCAGACTGGGGGCTTTATGATGAATTTTTGATGAATGAAGTGCGTTATAATTCTCTTAAAAAATCAAACCCGCAGCACGCAAGTGAGCTTTTTGAGAAAAACAAGCAAGACGCACAACGCCGATACAGACAGCTCAAACGCTTAGCAAATGCGGATTTTAGCGATGAAAAGGGCTTTAATCACCACAAAGACTAAAAGCCTTGCAAAAAGCGATTTGCCCTAAATTTAAAGGGCATTTCGCTTTTTGAGCCTAAATTTATCTACTCTGTAAAATTTATCATAACTATTCTTTTAAAAAGTATTGATTTTTATCTTGCTCATCATTGCGAGCAAATTTCAAAAAATTTGCAAAAAAGAGCTTTTGTTTTTAAATTTAAACACAGCATTCTTTTGTCTTACTTGCAAAAAATTTAAAAAATTCACAAAAATTTGCAAAATCATCTTAAATTTAAGCTGATTTTTATCTTTTTTCGCTATAATTTCACTCTATTATCACAATTAAGGACAAACTTTGAAAAAACTCCTGCTTTGCTTTTGTGTGGCGTTTGCGTGTGCAGATTTTCAAGGTTACTACGAAAAGTTTAGCGCAGACACAAAAAGCGTTTTAGCCTTTAAAAATCCTTTTTTTGTCGATGGTATGAACGAGCAGCTTCACTTACAAGCCATTTTTGGAGACAAAGCCAAAATTAACGAAAGATGGTATCAAAAGGACGACAGCATAGAGGGCGCGAAAATCCTCAGTGTTTTGACAAATTCTGTTTTGCTTGAAAAGGACGCTCATCAGTTTCAACTCAACATAAAAAGGGCAAATCATAAAATTCACATTCGTTAGCCTTTTTACCGCATTTTTACTGAGCACTTCCTTAAACGCACAATGTCAAAAACGACTTTTTGATTTAAACATAGCCCAAGCAGTAAGCACGGAGGAGATTTTAGAGCAATTTGCCACAATGTGCGCTTTTAGTATAGTTATAAAAGACGATTTAGCCCGCACCAAAATCACAAACGCGACAAAAAATATCAACATAAGACAAATGAATTTAGCTGAAATTTTTAGACTTCTCATCACAGAAAACAACCTTCACTATGATTTTGACGGCAAGGTTTTAAAAATCGCAGCGTTTAAAACACAGACTTTTAAGCTCGGCTACATCACTTCTGTGCGCGAGGGGCAAAGCGTTACAAAGGCTTCTGTGGATTCACGCTCAAAGCAAAGCGATATGACAAACACCGATGAAAAGAGCGTTGAGGATAATATGATAAAAAGCATAGAACGCTTTGATTTTTGGCAAAACATAGAAAAAGAGCTTGTAACCTTACTTAACACCCAAAACGAGCCTTTTGAAAGCAAAAATATAGTGGTTAATGCCAACACAGGACTCATCACCATAAACGGCACGCTAAATCAACTTTTGCGGGCGCAAAATTATATTAACGATTTGCAAAAAAGCCTTAAAAAACAAGTAATTATCAATGTCAGCATTATCGCTGTGAGCCTTGATACAAGCCATTCAAGCGGGATAAATTGGCAAAATTTTTCCATAGGATTTAACTCGCAAAACGCAAACGGCACAAATTCACTCATCAGTTTTCAAAACACAAACAACGGCAACGCTTTTGTGAAAAATTTAGGTTTTAATGCGGGCTTAAATTTAGATTCTGTGATGAATTTTTTGTCGCAAAATGGCAAAACAAAGGTGCTTTCAAGCCCTAAACTCGTGGCTTTAAATAACCAACAAGCCATCATCTCAGTAGGCGATACTATAAACTATCAAGTCAAAGAAAGCTCCAAAAGCACGGACAGCGGCACAACGGTGAGCGAAATTTACAACAATTACTCGATTTTTATCGGCATTTTGCTTAACATTTTGCCCGAAATTTCAGACGATGGCAAAATAATGCTCCGCATAAATCCCTCTCTAAGCAACTTCAAATACCCACAAGACAACCGCCGACAAGACGCTCCGCGCGTCATCGCGCCTGACACCGTCCAAAAAAAGCTCTCAACCGTAGTGCAAATGGAAAACAACCAAACGCTAGTGCTGGGTGGGCTAATTTCGCGGACTGAAAGTATAGATGAAAATTCTGTTAATATGCTTTCTCAAATTCCCTTGCTGGGTAGGCTTTTTCAGGGCAACAACCAAAACCAAAACGCCACAGAAATCGTTTTTATCATCACGCCTTTAATCATCGACAACACCAACCCACCAACCTTACAGGACTTAGGTTTTACTTCGCTATGAATACCTTTGTGCCTTTGGCTATGCAAATTTTAGCCCTTAAAGAGCTTCAAAAAAGCACGCTTTCACAAGGTAAATTCATCTTACTCATCGGTAAAAGCGGGCTAGGAAAGAGTTTTTTACTCAACAAACTTTGTGAGGATAAATCCTTTGTGCTTTTTTCTCAACCTTTTTTTGATGAAAGTGCTTTTTATCAAGCTTTATATGGTGCTATAAGCGGGGATGGGGTAAATTTAAAGAGTTTAAATTTTGAAATTTTATACAAAACTTTGCAACAAAATACAAATAAACCTTACATTTTTGTGTGTGATGAGGTGGGAATGTATGATGAAAATTTGCTTGAAAAAATGCGAATTTTAAGCGATTTGCCACATATTTTTTTCATTTTAAGCACACACAAAAAGCACAAAATTTTTAACAAAGAACATTTTGCAAGCCGAATCGCTAAGGAAATTTGGCTCAAAAACTTAAATTTAGAGGATTTGTCTCTTTATGCAAGGCAAAAATTTGCACTTTTGCATTTAAGCAAAAGGCAGCTTAAATGGCTTTTGAAAATCAGTGAGTCAAATTTGCGAAACATTGACAAAATTTTAGGCACTTTCAAAGAACTTTCACGCTTTTACAAAGAGCAAAAACAAGACAAATCCGCACAAATCCTACTCAAAATGAGTGCCTTTTATCACGGAATTTTAAGGTGATTACGCAAACTCTTTCAGCAAGATTTTGTTTGTGTCCATTATGCCTATGCCCTTGTCAAGCACGCTTTTAGCGATTGCTTTGGCTTCATCAAGCGAGTGCATAGCGTAAGTGCCGCATTGAAATTTATTTGCCTCTGGGATTTGGCTAGCGTTTAAAATGTCTTTCATACTCGCGCTCCACGCATTTTTCACGCTCTCATCATCAGGCTTGCCGATAAGGCTCATATAAAAGCCCGTGCGGCAACCCATAGGCGATATATCGATGATTTCAACGGCATTTGAGTTAAGATGCTCGCGCATAAAGCCCGCAAACAAATGCTCCAAAGTGTGTATGCCCTTTTCGGGCAATATCTCTTTGTTTGGCACGCAAAAGCGCAAGTCATAAACGCTTATGGTGTCGCCTTTTGGGGTTTGCATAGTCTTTGCAAGCCGCACGGCTGGGGCTGGCATTATGGTGTGATCCACCTTAAAGCTGTCAAGTAGGGGCATTTTTTCTCCTTTTTACAAGCAAAATTCACGCAAAAGAGCCTAAAAAGCCCTTTAAAGGCGTGAATTTGCTTTAAATTTCATTTCAAAAAAAGCATTTTAGCACAAAAAACTTACAATGTAAAACAATAAGCCACAAGGATATTTACCACCATTCCCACGAGCAAAAGCGGGGTTGAACGCTTGACAAGGGCGATGGGGCTTATCTTTGTGTATCCAGCCAGCACCAAAATGCCGCCTGATATAGGCGAAGCCGCACGCCCCAAGCAAGAAGCGATTTCTATGGGCAAAACCAGCACCATAGGGTGAATGCCAAGTTTTGTGGCTATGTCAGGGGCAAGTCTGCCAAAGGCGTTAAAAGCGGCGATTCCACTTCCCATAATCACTGTGGCAAAATACACGATAAAACTTAAAAGCGCTATGGTAAGGATAACAGCCGATGCGCCCATACTTGACACAGCATTTGCGATGATACCTATGCCTCCAAGTGCCTTTATGCCCTCCGCAAAAATGCCAGCCGCCACGATGATAGCCACAACGGTAACAAAAATTTCAGCCATTGCGCGCAAAATCACCACCATATCCTCGCCCAGCTTTTTAGCATCTTTATGACGGATAAATTCAATGATGAAAACAAGGGCTATGCTGATGAAATTTGCCGTGATGACATCAAGTTTTATGCCTAAAAAATACGCGCTAAACAAAAAGACTATGGGCAGCCACGGCAAAAAGATATAAAAGGTAGGACACTTTGGATTTACTATCTCAGGGATTTCTACTTCTTCGTTGTTTATGCCCTTTATCTTATCTCTTTTGTCCATATAAGCGTAATAAAAGGGGATTAAAAGCGCGATAACCACCACATAAGCGATGACGACATAAAGTTGATAATCCAAAAAAAGCCCCACGACATTGTCCTTTTGTCCTACCATATCCGCCATATTTATGGAATTTCCGTCCTTTGGTCCATAATCAAGGGCGATTAAAGAAAGCACGCTAGCAGCGGTGATAGGACGAATGCCAAGAGCAAGAAGCACAGGATAAATACACGCTAGCAAGAGTATAAGCAAGCCTGCATACGATGAAATCACTATTTTAAGTGCCATTCCCACGATGAAAGTGCCGCTAAGCACGAGATATTTGTTTTTGATTTTACCCAAAGGCTTATTTGCAAGGTAAGCCAGCTTTGCTGAGGCGTTGATATGTTTCATATAGGCTGCAAAACCCGCCACGCTCATTATGATAAGCCCAACGCCTGCTAAATTTTTCTTAAATGTAGCCGTGATAAAGGCAAAGCCATCAAGCAAATTCGTAAGAAAAGTTATTTCTTCGGGCTTTCTTTGCGTGTTTGGCAGGGGCGTGCCTGTGAGATAAAAGGCGGCGATTAAGATAATCAACCCAGAAAAGAAAAACACAAAAATGGGATTGTAGTTTTTCAGCACAAAATAAGCCACCACGCCCACAGCCACAAGCGTGCAAACAATCATCAAAAAGTCCATACTTTTCCTTATTTAAGATGAAGAATTATAGCTAAATTTTTGCTTTTTAGCGCATAAATTTGGTGAATTTGCTAAATTTTTAAGCAAACTTAGCTCACTTTTATGAAAGGTTTCGCTATAATGTCGTTTTATTTCACAAAAAAGGGCAAATATGCAAGAGTCAAATTTCAGTTTTATGTTGTTGCAGTTTAAGGACAAAGTGCCTAATGACGCGATTTTGCCGCTCAAAGAGAGTTTGGAGAAAGCAAATGAAGCCGCCATTGAAATGCTGGTGTTTGCAAATCTCAAAAACCCCTTGCTTGCGCTCGTGCTTTCGCTGCTTTTGCCCGGTGCTGACAGGATTTACAAGGGCGATATGGTTTTGGGGCTCGTGAAAATCATCTTTTTCATCGCCGTTTATGTGAGTGCTGGCGTGATGGCAAATGATGGCGTTGCCGAAAATTTGAGCTTTGCGGCGATTATGCTGTGGTTTGCGTGCTTTTTCTCGGCGTTTGCGTGGGCTGTGGCTGATATATTTCTTGTGTATCGGGGCGTAAAACGCGACAATCTCGCAAAAATCTTTGAGATTTTAAACAAAACAAAGCAAAGGTAAATTCACACAAACACGCTTGGGTGAGTTTGCGCCCTTGTTTGTCGTTGTAAGCCGCTTAAAAAACAGCGTGGCAATCGATAGAGTTAAATTTGTGCTTAAATTTGGCTACGCCACGCTCACAATGACGATTTGATAAACTTATCTTTATAAATCAATACTCTTTGAGAAAAGAACTCAAAAATTTAAGCAAAATACCTAAAATTCACATTTTGTCCCTGCTGAATTTCGTAGTGATTTGCACTCCGCCTTTTAACTCTTCAAATTCAAAATAAAAATGTCCAGCACCCCAACACTTTCGCTTGATAGTAAGCTTTTTAGTGCCTTGCCACAAGTAGGTATTGTCTTTATGGTTGAAGTCTTGGTATAAGTTGATTTTAGGCATTAAACCATAACAAGCACAGCCATCAGCGTCATTTGGGCTACTTAAATCACTCTCATCAACGATAGCGTGGATTTTAGCGAGCTTTTCGTAGCTTTGTAAGATACTCGCACCCTTGTCAAACGCCACAAATACGCCCTTATACTCATCATAAGCATTTTGCATAGCCTTAAATTCAAGCCTTTGCGTGTCGCTAATGCTTAAAGCATTGTCTCCAAACGCCACAGCACAGCACAAGAGAGCAAAAAGAAGTTTTTTCATCGGTGTCCTTGATTGAGCCAAATTTTACTCTCATTTTTCAGCAAATTCACGCAAAATGTGCCCAAAGAAAAAGCCCGCACTCACTCATCTCCCAAATTTGGCGACATTTCTAAAATTTTCCACGGCAAGCCCTGTTTGTTTAACTCGTCCATAAAGGGCTTTGCGTCAAATTCTTCCATATTTTTTACACCCGCACCGCTCCAAACGCCCATTGCCACAAGCTTTGCGCCTATCATCGCTGGCACGCCTGTGGTGTAGCTTACCGCTTGCGCACCCGTTTCAGCAAAGCACTCTTCGTGCTTGCAGACATTATAAATATACACTTGCCTTTGCTTGCCGTCTTTTACGCCGCGAATCACGCAACCTATGTTCGTGTAGCCCTTTGTGCGCGCCCCAAGACTTGCAGGGTCTGGCAAAAGTGTCTTTAAAAACTCTATCGGCACTATCTCGCGCCCTTGATGAAGCACGGGTTTGATGCCTAGCATTCCGACATTTTCAAGGCATTTCATATGAGTAAGATAGCTTTGCGAAAAGGTCATAAAAAAGCGAATTCGCCTAAGTCCGCGAATGTTTTTCACCAAACTTTCAAGCTCTTCGTGGTAAAGCAAGTAGCTGTCCTTTACCCCAACTTCTGGGTAATCCCACTCCATTTTCACCGACACGGGCGCGGTTTCAATCCACTCGCCATTTTGCCAAAAACGCCCCTTTGCGCTCACTTCACGCAAGTTTATTTCAGGGTTAAAATTTGTCGCAAAGGCATAGCCGTGGTCGCCTGCGTTGCAATCAAGTATGTCGATAAAATGAATCTCATCAAAGAGATTTTGCTGGGCATAAGCGCAAAAAACATTTGTAACACCAGGGTCAAAACCACTTCCCAAAAGCCCTAAAATTTCAGCATTTTTAAACTTTTCGTCCCTCGCCCACTGCTCTTTATACTCAAATTTAGCCACATCAGGATGCTCATAATTTGCCGTGTCAATGTAAGGAATTTTCGCCTTTAAACAAGCGTCCATTAGGCTTAAATCTTGGTAAGGCAAAGCGACATTTAAGAGCAAATCAGCTTTGATTTTGCTTGCAAACTCTGCTACTGCCTTGCTATCATCAGCATCAATTTGAGCTATGTTTATGCTGACATTGAGGCGTTCTTTGATGAATTTTGCGATTTCATCGCATTTACTTTTCGTGCGGCTTGCTAGGGTGATTTGCGTGAAAGTGTCCGCATTCATCGCACATTTAATGGTAGCTACGCGGCTTACCCCGCCTGCACCTATGATTAAAATATGACTCATTTTGACTCCTTTTTATGAAATCTCTACTGAATTTTTAGGCAAATTTTAGCAAAATAAAGTTTAAATTCAACACAACACAAAGCCAAATTTCAGTGCAAACTCTCTATGTAGCTTATCGCCGAAAGTGCGGCGACAGCTCCGTCCGCAGCGGCGCACACTACTTGTTTTGGCGCATCTTGGCGCAAATCCCCAGCCGCGAAAAGCCCAGCGACATTTGTTTGCATTTTGAGATTTACGCTCACTTGCCCGTTTTGCTCCATAGCGCACAAAAACTCGCCATTTGCTTGCTTTAAAACCTCATTTCGCACATCAAGCCCCACAAAGACGAAAATCCCCGGCACCTTTAAATCCCGCTTTGAGCCGTCTTTTAGCCCAACTTTTACGCCCAAAAGCCCGCTGCTATCGCCATAAGCCTCGTCTATCAACGCGCTTGTGATGAATTCGATTTTAGCGTTTTTGCGCGCCTTTTCAAGCGTGGTTGGTGCGGCGCGAAACTCGTCTCTGCGGTGGATTATATGCACTTTGGTGCAGATATTTGCAAGGTAAAGTGCCTCTTCTATGGCTGTGTCGCCGCCTCCAAGCACGGCTACTTCTTTGTTTTTGTAGAAAAATCCATCGCAAGTGGCGCAAGTGCTGACACCTTTGCCAAAAAATTCATCTTCGCCCTTAAATCCAGCCTTACGCGGGGCTGAGCCTGTGCAAACGATGACAGATTTAGCTTTTTGCTCTTTGCCGCCCTCGACAAAGACGCTAAAAGAGCCATCAGCGTTTTTGCTAACCCTTTCAACGCCTGTCATTTCGTGCTTTAAGCCAAAGCGCATACACTGCTCGTTCCACGGCGACATAAAGGACATTCCGTCCAGCACCTGTGCTACTCCGGGGTAGTTTTCGATTTCAGAGCTTGATGTGATTTGCCCGCCGGGCATTCCCCGCTCAAACATAACGACATTTTTAAGTCCTCCGCGCGTGGCGTAAAGTCCTGCGGCAAGTCCTGCTGGACCGCCACCGATGATAGCTAAATCTAACATTTTCTTTCCTTTCTCTTGTGTAAAATTCACATTTAAATTTTGCTTTTTGCATTATAATCAATAAAAATTATTATTTAGCTAACCTAAGGCTGAATTTTTGCAAATTTTTCTTTATCCTGTGAATTTTTTGTCATTTTTAAGCAAAAATTTGAGCAAAAGGCTTAACTTTTTAGCAAAAAGGACGATTTTAGTGCAATTTAGGCGTTTTGTAAAATTTGTGAATTTACTCAAAGGCGAGCAAAGTGCCACAAAACAAGGATAGCGATGGACAAACTCTCATCAGGCGTAAGTTTAGCTGGGCTTTACAGCACTTTATTAGACTCAAAGCGAGCAAATATCGCTGCCAAAGACAAAGCCGCCTTGCTTGAAGAGAGTCAAAAGCCCATTCAAAGTGCCATAAAAACGACTCCAAACGACAATTACTCCGCTTCATATATAGGCGATTTCGTCAAAGTTGCCTTTGAAGATGAGCGCAGCAAACAGCTTGTGAGCGTGAATTTAAGCACCCGCAATTTACTCAGACTCATCTCGCATTTTGGCGGCGAAAACAACTTTTTCGTGCGAAATGACGGCGTGGTAAGGCTTAACGGCGATGCGCAAAACTTTGTCTCAGGCTGGTTTGACAAGGTAGCTTATGAGATGAATTTACTCGGCGCAGATGCTGATAAAAACGGACTTATCTCTGGCGATGAGCTGGCAAACACCTTTTTTTACGAAAGTCCTTATGTGTATGGCAACGCTAAAAAAGCCGAAGATGTCAGCATTTACACGCTTACGGGTGGTGCAAAAATCGCTTATGATGAAAGCGATTTGCGTGGCGTGCAAATCGAGCGGGTGATTGACGGCTCGTTAAATGCGCTGCTTGATGAGGATAAAAATATGGACGGCAAAATCACCTTTGTAGAGCATTTTGGCAGCAAGATGATGGCGCTTGGTAGCATAGAAATGGAGCTTAAAGGCGGCTCAAATGCGGGCTTTAATCCCTTTGAATTTATGCTTGAAGAGCTTAAAAAAATGCTTGAAGAGTTGCAACAAAAGTTGCAAGAGGGCTTAAAAAGTGCGGACAAACTCAAAGAAAAAGCCGCTACACAGGGCTTGCAAGCCTTAAATAGTATGGAGTTAGAGCTTTTAAAAAGTCAAAATCCGCTGGATTATGAAAGGCTTAAAAACGGGCAAAATGCGGCTTTATCGGGGCAAAATGGCGCAAAAAATTTAGGCGAAAATTTAAATTTAAATGAGAAAAATTCAAGGCTTTCAAACCAAACTCAAAGCGGCAAAAATGCGCCAAATTTCAACTCACAGGCTGAATTTGATAAAAAGATAAACAAAACAAATGGCGAAAATGCTGAATTTAAAAATGAAAATGCTGAATTTAAAGGCGAGAACGCTACAAACCAAAACACTCAATTTACGAGCCAAAACAAGCCTTTGACAAAGGATTTAAGCCAAATCAACGAGCTTTTGAGCGTGCTAAATGAAACGACAAACAAAAGCCTTTTGTCAAGCCAAAGCCAAAACAAGCTCAAAGCCCTTGAAAGTTTGCATTCGCTAGCTAGCTCATTAAGCGAGGATTTACGCGCACAAATTCAAGCAAAAAGCGTTAAAATCGTGGATTTTAGGGCTTGAAATGATAAAATTTGTGTAAAATTTAAAGATTTGTTGGTGTTAAAATCAAATGGTAGCGGCGCACACAGGGCTTTTGCAACACAAAAGCGGAGAAAAACTTGCGCGCAAATACATAGAAAACGGCGGTTGCATAATGATGTTTTCAAGCAACGAAAAAGCCTTTATCAGCAAGCACAAAGGCAAGAGTGCGACTAAATTTTACACGGATTTTTACGACATAAAAGCTGATAAATGCAAGTTAGATGAAAAAGAGTGCAAGAGCGTGCGCAAAAGCAAAGCCACCCAAAAAAGTGGCTTTAAAAAAGCAAATCCTTACAGCAAGGAATTTAGCTTATCAGTGATGATTTGCTTGCTTTGTGCGCCGATGAGAGTATCAACGACTTGTCCATCTTTGAAAAAGATGAGCGTAGGTATGGAGCGCACGCCAAATTTAGCCGACAAATCCGCCTCTTCATCGGTATTTACCTTGCAGATTTTCGCCTTGCCCTCAAAATCGCCCGCCAGCTCGTCTATGACTGGGGAAAGCATCTTGCAAGGACCGCACCAAGGCGCCCAAAAATCCACCAAAGCCACGCCTGACTCAGCCTCGCTGAAATTCGCTGAGCTTAACTCTATGTATTTTGCCATTTTTTCTCCTTAAATTTTTTTGTAAAATGTCATTTTAGCCTAAAAAACTAAACAGCAGCTTAAAAAGTGATATTTTCTCTAAAATCTGTCTTATTTTTATAAATGCAGAGCAAATCCACTTGAAAATCGTTGTTTAAACCCTTTTTAAGCAGGTAAAAATTCAGCGTTTTTAGGATTTTTTCGTATTTTTTAGCGTTGAGGCGGTAGCTTGCCTCATAATCTCCCTCCGTGCTTTTCACCTCGATAAAATGCAAAATTTCGTCCTTTTTGGCGATAATGTCAATCTCCCCAAATTTCGAGTGAAAATTGCGCTCGATGATTTCAAAGCCTTGTTTTTTCAGGTAGTTTTGCGCCTTGTCCTCGCCCAAAAGCCCGCTTAAATACGCTTTTAGTCCCATTGCTCGATACGCATCATAAAGGGCTTTTCTTTGACGAAATCCTGCCTTGCAAGCTCGCTCAAAAGAGCCTGAATTTGGCGCTCAAAGCTGTGGTGCGTGGTGAAATAAATCGTGCTGCTTGCTTTGCCCGCCTTTGGCTTTTGCAAAAAGCTATCCACAGAAATGCCCGCCTCACTCATCAGCTGCGTGATTTTACTCAAAACGCCGATTTTATCCTCAACTTTAAGCCGCAAATAATACTTCGTGTAAATGTCAGCCTTCGGCACAAGCGTGAAATTCGGCTCATTTAAAAAGCCAAGCATCGCACCTTTGGCACTTTGCGCCCTTGCATAATCCATCAAATCCGCTATCACAGCACTTGCCGTTGCCTTGCCGCCAGCACCAGCCCCATAATACAAGCTCTCGCCAAGCAAATCGCCCACCACGCTCACAGCATTCATCACTCCGCTTACCTTAGCAAGCATTTTGCCCTTGTCTATCATCGCAGGATGCACTCTTAACTCCACTTTGTCGCCCTTTGCTTTGGCAATGCCTAAAAGTTTGATGACAAAGTCAAATTCACTTGCAAAATACATATCCTCCGCACTTATCTGGGTAATGCCCTCTATTAAAATGTCCTGTGGCTTTGCCCTTAAATCAAAGGCTAGGCTTGATAAAATAAGCAGCTTGTGCGCCGCGTCCAAGCCCTCTATATCAAAAGTAGGGTCAGCCTCCGCATAGCCCAAACTTTGCGCCACTTTTAACGCCTCATCAAAGCTCGTCCCATCAGCACTCATCGAGCTTAAAATATAATTGCTCGTGCCGTTTAAAATGCCATAAATTCGCCCAACTCCGTTCGCGCAAAGCCCTTCTTTCAGCACTTTGATGATGGGCAAGCCCCCAGCCACGCTTGCTTCGTAGCCAAAAAAGGTGTTTTGAGCCAACTCTTGCAGCTCGTAGCGATGAAAAGCCAGCATTGCTTTGTTTGCTGTAACAACGGGCTTATTTTTAGCTAAAATTTCACGCACGATTTCAAAAGGCTCATCAACGCCGCCCATAAGCTCGACAAAAATGTCTATGTCATCGCGCTTTAAAATCTCGCTCACCTTTGTCGTAACGGGAATTTGCGCCTTTGGCTTTGGCGTGCGAGCAAGGGCGATGACAGGCTTGATAGCCTTGCCACAACGCGCTTTGATAAGGCTTTGATTTGCCAGCAACGCCTCACAAACGGCGCTTCCAACCGTGCCATAACCCAAAACCGCCACATTTATGGTGCTTTTGTCATTTTTCATTTGTGTTCTCTTTCGTTTTTGTAAATTTATTGTTTTGACTTTAAATTCTTTTTAATCAATTTTAGTCTCATTCTCTATAAAAAATGTGTTTATATCTTTGTTTTCTAACTCGTAAAACTCATAATATCCATTATTTAACCCTTTATCATAAAATCCTTGCGCTATCAACGCTTCTTCGATTAAAGAAGTGCGTAAATTTAAGCTTGAATTCGTGCCTAAAAAGCTCACTTGCACCCAATCAACACCTTGCAAAGCCCTTTTTACTCGCTCTTTGTCCTTTAAAATCACTATGCCATAGCCCCTGCGGTGCGGTAAGGCTTCAAAGTCCGTATAAATTTGCATTTGTGGCTTGCTTGCTGAGTGAAAACAAGTGCTGGGCAAGTATAAATCGCATTTATAAAGCATCGCTTTGTTTCTCGTGCTTGAACTCGTGCCACCATCGCTTAAAGAGTAAATTTTAATGAATTCTTTGCAGGTTTTTGGCGGATTAAATTCGATATTAAGCGTTTTGTTTGCAAGCACTCTTTTGTGCGCCCAAATTTGAAAAAGCGTGGCAACTTCGACAGCCTTGCCGTTTGGATACACAAAGCTGTCAAGGGGCAGTTTTTCGCTATGCACTAACTCATAGTCCTTTATGCGTTTTTTAGGGCTACCCTTGCCATCGCTATCAAAAAGCGGGGGCAAAATAAAGGCGACAAAATCAGCAAATTCACTTGCGTGGTTGATGAAACGCAGGGCTAAATTCCCGCGTAAGCCAAATGGTGGATTACCCAGCACTATATACTTTTGGTGCATATTTTGCGGATAAAAACTCAGAAAATTTTGACACAAAATTTCATCATTTTTATACTCTAAATCCACTCCTATGCGTGAATTTTTAGGCATTAGCTCGTAAAAACTCAAATCCCCACAACTTGGCTCGATGAAAATATAATCATCTGCCTTAATGTTGTGGATTTGCAAAAAGTGCGAAAAGCTCTCAAAGCAGTATTTTGCCACTTCTTTTTTGGTAAAAAATTCATTATGTGAGCGAAAATCAACCTTTTGCAAGTCGTATTTGTTGCCGAGCAAGAAATTTAAGTCGTAAAGGTATTCATTTGGGATTTTTTGCGTGGCTTCCCAACGCTTCAAAGTGCCTGTGTGTAGGAAAAGTTTGTCAGCGATTTCACTGAGTGAATGCTCTAACCTTAACTCCTTATAAACTAAATTCGCGCTGATAGCTGAATTTGTTCTCATTTAATGCCTTTTTATTTTGACTAATCATAGCAAAAATGTGTAAATAAGCCTAAATTTGATAAATTTTTTCACATTTTTACTTTAAATTCCTAAATTTTAGGCATAACTTTAAATTTTAACGCGTCAATTTATCAAATCAGCTTCACTCTTTCAAATACTTTTTGATATTGCGTGCGGCTTGGCGTATGCGGTTTTCATTTTCGATTAAAGCGATACGCACATACTCATCGCCAGCCTCGCCAAAGCCTATCCCCGGGCTTACCGCCACGCTAGCCTTTTGCAAGAGTTGTTTGGAAAATTCAAGGCTTTTTAAATGCGCCTTGCTTGCGGGCAGTTTCGCCCACACAAACATACTTGCGTTTGGCTTGTTGAGCGTCCAGCCCGCATTGTCAAAGGCATCAAGCAAAATGTCAAGCCTTTTCGCATAAGTTTGCTTTATGTCCTCCACGCACTCTTGCGAGCCGTTAAGAGCGATGGTTGCGGCTACTTGTATGGGCGTATACATACCATAATCAAACCACGATTTGATTTTTTTAAGTGCGGCGATAAGGCGTTTGTTGCCTACCATAAAGCCCACGCGCCAGCCCGCCATATTGTAGGACTTTGAAAGCGTGTAGCCCTCCACAGCGACATCTTTTGCGCCCTCCACTTCAAAAATGCTTGGGGTTTTATACTCATCAAAGCAAAGCTCAGCATAAGCAATGTCTGAGATGATATAAAAGCGTTCTTTTTTTGCCACAGCGACAAGCCTTTCATAAAAGCTCTTTTGCACGGTTACGGTTGTGGGATTGTGTGGGAAATTTACGACTAAATACTTGGCGCGTGGGGAGTTTTCGTTTAGAATTTGCTCTAAATTTTGAAAGAACTTGTTTTCATCAAGCTCGAATTTGTCGTTGTAATCAAAGGGCATTTTAGCGACATTGCCCCCTGCGATGATAAAGGCTTGCGTGTGTATGGGGTAAGCAGGCGTTGGCACTATGGCGGTGTCGCCGGGGTTGATGATAGCACGGGCTAAATTCACAAAGCCTTCTTTGCTGCCCATAGTCGCTACCGCTTCGCTTTCAGGGTCTAAATCCACGCCGTATTTGCGTTTATACCACTCACAAATGGCAAGGCGGAGCTTGTAAATGCCAGCACTTACTGAGTAGCCCGAAGTTTTGTCCTTGTTGGCACTCTCACAAAGCTTGTCTATAATGTGCTGTGGCGTTTTGCCGTCTGGATTGCCCATAGAAAAGTCGATGATATCTTCACCCGCACGGCGCGCTGCCATTTTAATGGCATTTACCTCAGCAAAGACATAGTTTGGTAGCCTTTCTATCGTGTTAAAGCGGATTTCATCAAACATTTTTGCTCCCTTGTTTTGGCTAAATTTAGCCTTTTGTTTGAATTTAGCGTGAATTTTTGGCTAAATTCAGCCATTTTGCTTGAATTTCGCGCTGAAATTTAGCTTTTTTCCTTACAAAGCTCAATCCAAACAAAAATTTAAATTTCGCCTAAATTATGCCTAAATTTATCTTGTAAGCTCCACTTCAAGCCCGCGCCTTATGTTGTCAAGATTATACGCATCGCCGATGATGACATACACAGCAGCACTTGGCACGGAGGTTGAAACGCGAGTTTGCTTTTTGTCGCTCATTATGCTTTTGAGTAAATTCAAGTTTTTATCTAAAAAAAACAGCTTTGGAAACCAATTATCAACCGAGCTTGCCCGAGCGTTAAGCGTTTTTGCGCCTTGCACGCTGAAAACATAGTCTTTCATCGGGCGCGGTAGCTTGGCTGTGTAGTTTATCGCCGCGTAAGCGTTTGTTTTAAGTCTTGCGTTGGTAAAATCAAGCTGATACTCGTAATCATAGGCGTTTAAACGGCGGACATTTTTTATCACTACAAAATTTTGCCTTAAAATCGCATAAAAGCTCGCAGGGTCAAGGATATAGCGCGAATCCACTTGTATGACATAACGCTTTGTGTCGCTTTTTGCGTCAAATTTTATGGGCGTAAAATACACAAAACCCGCTTGATTTAAGGCTTCGTTGATGAGCTTTACAAAGACTACTGCTTCGCTTGTGCCGACAAAATGCAGCTGCAAACTCCGTGAGCTTGGCAAGGTGAAATTCACCAAAGCATTTGTTTTCAGCACGCGCACGATTTCGCTCCAATCTGCATTGCCCGCTTCATCGACATAGTCCTTGTCCCCAAAAAGTAAGCGCAGTTTAGCATCTTGCGCGCTGTTTGCGACTAAATTTCGCGCTAACTCGTAGCTAGTAAGCGAAAAGGCAAAACTTGCCACAAGGCTCACAAATAAAGCGATTTTAATGATTTTTACCAATCCTTGCCTCCGTTGTAGCTTCTAAATTCTTTATCGCTGATGGTTTTGATTTTGCCATCTTTTACCAAAAAGCGCTTTGAGCTGCCCGATGGAAAACTTTGCGTTTCGCCGTTTTCATTGACAAGCGTCAAAGCTGTGCCGCCGATTAAAAGCAGCTGGTCCTTGCTTAAATCCACGCTGAAATTCTCATCAGTTACCACAGACGAATTTGCGCGCGTGGCTAAGTCGATAAAGCCTACCCAAACCTTGCCGCTAGTTTCAAAAACCGCTTCTTTTTTGTTGCTTGGTGTAGCGTTAAGCAAGGCGTTAAGTCCTTGCGTGGCTTGTGAAGTTGGCTTTTGCTCGGCTGGCTTTTCATTTGTATTTTCGTTTGCGCCCTTGTCCGCCACGCTTGCTGGCTCGTTTTTGCTCGCCGCGGCTAAATTTTCAGCCGAATTTGTCGCATTATCCTCAGCCTTTGCCTCTTCATCGGTGCTAAATTCAGCATTTAGCTCAAAAGAGCCGTTGTTTTCGCTCACGCCATTTTGCGCACTTTGTATGTCTTGCTGCATACTCACGCTCACATTTGTGTCTGATTCTTGGACAAAGGCTTTAAACAAATCATAAGCCCACACAAGATAAATAATCGCCCCCGCCACAAGCACGATTAAAGCCCACAGCCACCAAGTCGAGCTTTCCTTGCCATACTGCTCGACATTTGTAACGATTTTGCTTTCAGTGTTTCGCGGCGGCGGTGTTTGGGGTTTTGGGCTTTCTTTTTTTTCTTCTTTTTTCACTTCATTTTTGTGAAAAAAGGCTTCATACTCGGCAAAAAATGCGTCCATATCTAAGTCGTATTCTCTTTTGAGTATCTTAAAAAAGCCCTTGACATTGAATTTTGAAAGCTCTTTAAAGTCTTTTGCCAGCAAAGCTTCAAAAAATTCAGGCTCTATACGCGTTCGTTCGGCTACTTCTTTGAAGTCCAAATCTTCTAATCTCTTACTCATTTACCATCCTATCACAAAGTATCGCAAAGGCAGCACTGACATTCAGGCTGTCAAAGTCGTTTTTCATCTTAATGCCTACGCACTCATCGCATTTAGCGATGATTTTTTGTGGCAAGCCAAAGCCCTCACTTCCCATTATCAAAAGCTTTTTGCCTTTGAAATTTAGCTCACTCGGGCTTTTGCCGCCTTTTGCGCTAGCATACAAACCAAATCCAAGCTGTTTTAGCTCATTGAGCGCCGCGAAAATGTCTTGACACAAGCAAATTTTCATATCAAGCACCGCGCCACTACTTGCCCTAACTACACCCTCCATCATCACGCTTTTAGCCACGATGATAAGGCTGTTTGCGCCCAAAGCATAAGCCGTGCGAGCTATCGCGCCTATGTTTCCCACATCGCTAATGCCATAAAGCAAAACGATGAACTCATCTTGCTTTAACTCATCAAAGGGGCTAAATTCAAAGTCCTTTATGTCAAGCAAAAAGCCTTGATGATTGCCCCCACGCGCTAAGGCTTGGGCTGCTTTAAAGTCCAGCTTTTTAACTTTAAAACCGCTTTTGGCAATTATAGCAAAACTTTGTTTATCAACTTCCTTTGCAAGATAAATTTCTTTGATTAAATGCTTATGCCTTGCTAAAATGTAAAAAAAAACCTGTTTGCCAAAAACAATCATAATAATACCTAAATTTCACTTAAAAGTTGATGATAAATTTCTTTTGTTTGTTTTGTTTCAAATTTCGCTAAAAGTTTCGCCTTGTCTTTCGTGCCTAAATTTAGAGCCATTATCTCGTCCTTGCTTAAAAAAATGCCCTTTTTTTCGCCTGCTTTTTCACTCTCTTCGCTTGCTACAACAAGCACCCATTCTCCGTTTAAATTCTCGTTTTCAAGGGCTTTGGCAAGGGTTTTTGCCTCGCCTTTAAATTTTTTTTCAAATTTTTTTGAAATTTCTTTTATCGCAAAAAGCTCTCTTTGCGGACAAAGCCTCGCAAGCTCGCTCACAAGGGCTAAAATGCGCTTTGGCGACTCGTAAATCACGCTGACATAGGCATTTGAAAGCACTTTTTCAATGTCTTTTTGCCTTTCTCTGCCCTTGTTGCTTAAAAAACCAAAAAAAGTAAATTCTTTCTCACAAAGCCCACTTGCCGCCACAGCCACTAAGGCGGCATTTGCCCCGCTTAACACCTCATAATCAACGCCATTTTCTTGCGCAAAACGCACGAGCAAAACTCCCGGGTCGCTGATACAAGGCATTCCCGCATCGCTAAGATAGGCGACATTTTCATCAAAAAAGCCCTTATCCAAACTCGCTAAAACTTCTTTTTCGTTGTGAGAATGCAAGGACAAAACGCGTTTTGGGGCGATTTTAGTGCCAAATTTAGCGTTTAAAAGCGCAAACAAAGCCTTGCAAACCCTTGTGTCTTCGCAAAGCACGCTCTCACACTCGCCCAAAATCCGCAAAGCTCGCTGTGAAATGTCGCTAAGATTGCCTATGGGCGTAGGGATAAAATAAAGCATTGCCTTAAAATGCTTAATTCATCGCGTATTTTTTCTTAAATTTCTCCACACGCCCCGCTGAATCCACGATTTTCTCACTACCTATAAAGAAAGGGTGGCAGTTTGAGCAAATATCTACTTTAAGCTCAGCCTTGTTAGACCTTGTAGTAAAGGTGTTTCCGCAAGCACAACTTACCTTGCACTCCACAAATTCGGGGTGAATTTCTTTTTTCATCGCTTTTCCTTAGAAATAAACTTTTTTGATTTTGCTTTTCGCAAAAACGAGCGGTAATTATAGCCAAATAAACTGAAAGAAAACTAAATTTTTAAATTTTAAGAAAATTTAAACTATTTTTAAGCTTCTTTTAAGGTTAATTTAAGGGGGGGGGGCATTATAATATGAGCATCTAAACTTTTTTAGACTTTTTGCCCTTTGAAATTTAAATTTTTGTCAGTTTTTGGCAAAAATTTTGAATTTCACACGCAAGGCAAGGGGTTTGAAGGGTTTAGAAATTCATCTTAAAGGACTCTTATGAGTATAAACAAAGTTGCTGTGAGCGTTGCTCTGGCTGGGATTTTAGGTGCTAGCAGTGCGCTAGCTGAGACGGATGGGGCTTTTGCTGGCGTGCAGTTTGGATTTGGCGGGGCGAACGCTAAAAGCGAGTATGCTGTCGTAGCCACAGATTCTGGTGTATCATATAGAGCAGATGCGACAAAGTCAGCTTCAAGTTTTCGCTATGGCTTTTTGGCGGGGTATAAGCAGTTTTTCACTGAAAAATTTGGCTTGCGTTATTATGGTGTGATTGACTTTGGCACGCAGTCCGAGCATAAAATAGGACCAAGTTATAATGTAGGGGCATCAGCAGCCGAAGCTTATTTTAACTTTACCGAAACCATAAAGATAAGCACACTTAATCTCAACGCAAATGTCGATGCTTTGTATAATTTCAAGCAAAATGACAGCTTTGAATTTGGTGTGTTTGGCGGTTTGAGTTTAGGATATACGAGCTACAAGGCACAGAGCGTAGCCATAAATGGAGTAAATCGGACACCTTTTACTTTTATTTACTCATATAAAGACCTGAGTGCTAGTGGCTTTGACTTTGGGATAAACTTTGGCTTGCGGGCAAATATCGCTCAAAAGCACGGCGTGGAGCTTTATAGTCGTTTTAGTTTGCTGAAACAAAAAGAAGACTACAAACATGCACTAGTAGATGCGCAAACCGACTTTTTAACAAATTTTGAAGCAAAGCAGCCTTATGCTGTGGGACTTCGCTACTCGTTTAGCTTTTAAGCTGAGTGAAAACTGAGTGGCTTTTGCTTTGAACGATGAGCAAAGTTTGAACGAGCTTTTGCTTGGAACGATGAGCGAATTTCGCTTTGAAAGCTGGGCGAATACTGAGCTAGCTTTGCTTTGAGTGAATTTCCGCTTTTAAAGCTGAGTTAGCCTTGCTTTCGTTTAAAGCAAACTAACTTCACTTGCCTAAATTTAAGGATTTAGGCAAGTTAATCCTTCTTTGAAACAAAGTATCCAAGAGCTTGAATTCTGGATACTTTGGTGCGTAAAAAAGGCGACAGACAGGACTATGCGATGAGTTATTTTGCGATAATGAGTGAATTTTTCAATCCTTTGGACTATGCCCGCGCGCTTGCTGGCTCTTTGAGTGGCGGTTACGCGCTTAACCCTTACGAAAACGCTGAGCTTGATTATATTGAGCAAAGAAGTTTATATATTTACAAGGTGCTGGCAAGCAAGGCGCAAATTCGGCTTTTGCCCTGCATTTGTGGGAGTTAAAGGACAAGCAAATTTCTTATGATTTCATCACGCATAATTGCACAAATGGCATAGAAAACATACTTGGCGTGATTGATGAGGGCTTTTTTTACGCCACTTACAAGCCCTTTATTACCCCTGCTGAGTATATAAAACACCTTGTAAATGCTGGTAAAATCGAATTTAGAGAGCTTAAAACCCCGCCAAACAAGCAAAAATTCGTGCAAAAATTTGGTAGCAACGACATTTTAAACGCCAGAAAAAGCTCAAAAATCTCTTTTGGGCTTACGCATTTTAACGGCTCATCCCGTCAAGGCTTTTTATATTTTGCGCCCATTTACTCAGATATAAAAAACGCAAACAACGCCTACAAAGAGTTGATAGAATCACGCCTTGCTTCGTTTGAACTGCGTTTTGCGGGGCTTGATGAAAATGATAACTTCAAAGTTTTTTTACACAAAATCGAGCTTTTACGCCTTTTTAGCGTGGCTGATACCTTGCGGACAAAGAGTTTTTCAAAGCTCATTAGCCTAAATTTTGAGCCAAATTTATACGCCAAAGGGGCAAATAAGAGCTTTAAAGGCGAGCAAAATAGCGACACAAGGCTTTTTCCTACGCTTGATTTAGGGCTTGGCGTGGGCGCTTATGCTGGGGCGTTTAGCTTTTATGCGCTTGGAGATTTTGGTTACCGTTATGAGCTTATCCACAACCCTTTTGTGTCGCTTAAAAGTGGGGTTGTGGCGAGCTTTGAAAGGCTCAAACTCATCGGTGAGTATCAAATTTATTATGATTTAAACGACAACAACCGCGGCTATGATAGCAAAGTGAGCCTTTTTGCTGGGCTAAATGCCTTTAAAGAATTTGACATTTTTGCCGAATTTAACGCCTTTCATCAGCTTTTTAACACGCGAAAAATCTTTTATGAAAAAAGGCAAAGTGTGGAATTTAGACTTGGGGCGAGTTTGAATTTTTAGCATTAGCCTAAAAAATGTATAATGATAAAAAATTTAAAGGACAGATGATGAACGAACTTAAAATAAACGACAAAGCCCCTGAATTTAGCCTTTTAAACCAAGATGAAGTGCAAATTTCGCTTGCTGATTTTGTGGGCAAAAAAGTGGTGCTTTATTTTTACCCAAAGGACGATACCCCCGGTTGCACCATAGAGGCAAATGAATTCAGCGCACTTTATGAGGAATTTTTAGCAAAAAATGCCGTGATACTCGGCATAAGCGGCGATAATGCTAAATCACATTGCAAATTTATCGACAAATTCAAGCTCAAACACACGCTTTTGTGCGATACGGACAATGAAGTAGCTCGCAAATACGGCGCTTGGGGGCTTAAAAAGAACTACGGCAAAGAGTATGAGGGCATTATCCGCAGCACTTTCATCATCGATGAGAGCGGTAAAATCGCACAAATTTTTCACAATGTCAATCCCCGCGCCCAGCACGCCAAAGCGGTGCTTGAAAGTTTGTAGTGCTGATACACATTTGTTGCAGCGTGGATAGCCATTTTTTCATTAGCGAGCTTAAAAAACTCTACCCAAATGAAAATTTAGTGGGCTTTTTCTACGACCCAAACATACACCCACAAGCTGAATACGAACTTCGCTTTTTAGATGTCAAGCGAAGTTGCGATAAAATAGGCGTTAAACTTTATAAAGGCGAGTATGAGTTTGAAAAATGGCTGTGTGCGACAAAAGGCTATGAAGATGAGCCTGAAAAGAGTGAGCGTTGCGAAATTTGCTTTGATGAAAGGCTTGGAAAAAGCGTTGAATTCGCCCACAAAATCGGCGAAAAAAGCCTTACAACCACGCTTTTAACGAGTCCAAAAAAGGATTTAAAGCAACTTGAACACGCCTTGCAAAAAGAGTGCGCGAAATTTGGCATTGCCTTTGTCGCGCCTGATTTTCGCAAAAACGGCGGCACGCAAAGGCAGTTTGCGCTTGCAAAAGAGGCTATGCTTTATCATCAAAATTATTGCGGTTGTCTTTATGCTCTCATCAAACAAAGGCAAAATCGCCCCTTTGTCGATGAGCTGATGAGTCCTATCACGCGCCAAGTGCTGCCAGCTAGCATTGAGGCAAGAACGAGGCTTTACAAAAAGCTTGCTAGGCTTGAAAAAAAGGGCGTAAAATTTCAGCTTGAAAGGGAGAAATTTTTAAATTATCGTTTGCTCAGTGCAAAAATTTGCGTGGATAAAAAGCCCATAAAAGCGCACATTTTGTTTTACTCGCACTTTAAAAATGCAAAAATTTGCTTTTCGCAAAATGAGACTTTAAAGGGCGTTTTGCGGGTTTTTAAAGATGAGCTTGTGTTTTGGGATTTTGAGTATTTTAACACCCTTTGCAAGGGCAAATTTCAAAGCTTTGAGGCGTTTTTGAAAAAGCCTTTGAGCGTAGAAAAGGAAATCGCACTTCGCCAAAAGCTCTTTGGTGCGTATAATCTAAACCCCATTATCATAAGCAAACATTTGCCACAAGGCAGGGTTGAGATTGTGGCAAAAAGTGAAATTTACTTTGACACAAGGGAAACCTTGCGAATTTAGGGTGTAAATTTAACGCAAAGGCTTAAATTTGCACTTTGGGCTAAATTTACTCAAACAAGCTCTACCCAAAAGGCTTTTAAAAGCTCAAAGGCGTGGTTTTGCAAGGCTTCATCAAAGCTTGCTGTGGCGTTTTGGTGCAAGATGAGTTTAGCATTTGGCAGGGCGTTAAAGGCTAAAATAGCGTTGTGAAAAACGCAAATGTGAGAGACAAGCCCGCAAAATTCGACTTGCTCGTATCGCTTCTGCCTTAAAAACTCGGCTAGTTCTAAACTCCCAAAACAGCCCTTTTCAAAAACCCTTGTCGCTTTTTGCAAAAAAGGTTCAAATTCCGCGCCCATTTGCCAGCCAGATTCGCCCTTGATGCAGTGCGGCACGGGCAGGTTTTGCCCCTCTTTTGTGGCAAGATAATCCTTGCCGTGCGTGTCAAAGGTAAAGAGCAAATCGCCCTCAAACTCGCTTACTAGCTTTAAAACGCGCTCTTTTAGGGCGTGGGCTTTTTCAAAGCCAAGCGCGCCGTCTATGAAGTCGTTTTGAAAATCAACTACCACAAGGGCTTTTTTCATTTTTTCTCCTTATCTAATGGCTTGTCTTTTGGTGGATTTTGGGGAGTTTGCTTTTTGCTTCGCTCACATAAGTGCGCTACGCTCGCTCAAAGCCTCATAACCCCAACAATCCGCTCAAAATCCTGCGCCTTTGTCTTTTTTTATTCACATAAAAAATTTATAACCAAAAATTCAAACAAATTCAAGCCCTTTGCCAAAAACTGCTTGTGTGGATATTTTCAAAGGCTTTTTTAAGGCTGGTAAAAAGTTTTGGGTTGTCCTTTTCAAGCTCTGCTAAAACGCCTTTGGCTTCTTCTCTGGCGTGGGGAAATTTGACATTTTTTTCGCTCAGCCTCATACCAGGGCAAAATTCGTTGCCTATGACTTGCAAGTTGTTTGCTGTGGCGTTATCTTTAAGCTGTCTTTCGCGCACGAAAATGAGCGGGCGAATGACAGTTACGCCGCGTTTGCTTGTGTAAATGGGCGCAAGTGTGCGAAGTGCGCCGTTGTGGATAAAATTCATCATAAAACTTTCCGCTGCATCGTCTAAATGATGGGCGATGGCAAGTTTGTTAAAGCCATTTTCAAGGGCGTAGGTGTATAAAGCCCCGCGCCGCATTCTTGAAAAATAGCTGCAAAAGCTTGAATTTTCGCGTATGGTGTCGCCTGAAATCTCATAAATGTTTGAATTTATCACTTCGTGTTCTATGCCGTGCGCCTCGCAGTGAGCGTGCAAGTGTGAGTAGTCCTCGCCCATTCCATAGCTTAAAGTTACGGCTTTAAGCGTGAATTTAAAGGGCGCGTGCGCTTGCATTCTGCAAAGCAAGTGCGCTAAGGCTAGCGAGTCCTTGCCCCCGCTTAATCCTAGCAAAACTCTGTCTCCATTTTCGATGAGCGAAAAGCGAGCGTTTGCTTGCGCTACTTGTCTGATGAGCCTTTTGCTTAAATTTATCATAGTTTTTCACACATTTTCAGCACAAATTCAGCCGAAATTTTAGCCGAATTTACCACAAATTCATCAAAGTCAAATTCAGCCTTTTCGCCTGCTTCATCGCTCATCGCGCGAAGCACAAAACAAGGGATTTTAAGCGCATCGCACACAAGCGCCACGCTTGCGCCCTCCATTTCGCAAGCTTCTGCATCAAAAACCTGCACGATTTTGCTCTTTTTGCCCTCATCGCAAATAAACTCATCTCCCGTGGCGATAGTGCCAAAGGCGAGCTTTTTGCCAAGCTCGCTGGCTACTTGTTTAGCAAGTTCGTTTAGCTTTTCGTCCGTTTTGATGAAAATTTCATTGCCCGGCACAAAGCCAAGCGGGTGTCCAAAGGCTGTGATGTCCAAATCATACTGACAAAGCTTTGTGGCTACGAGTAAATCGCCTATTTTAAGGCTTTTGAGCGCACCAGCCACGCCTGTGAAAAGCAAAACCTGCGCGCCAAATTTTTCTATCATCACCGCCGCGCTTAAAGTGGAATTTACCTTGCCGATTTTAGAGTAGGCTAAAATCAGCTCGTGTCGCTCAAAATTCGCTAAATAATAGCTGTTGTTAGCGTATTTGATTTCTTTGTAATCCTTTAAAATTTCAAGCAATGGAGTGATTTCTTCTTCCATCGCGCCCAAAATGCCTATTTTCATTTGATAACCTTTAAAAATTCTTGCGCCTCAGCAAGCGAGCTAATGGCGTATGTGGGTTTGGGGGTGATTTTTTTGTTAAGCCCTGTTAAAATGCTTGCGCCAAATTCGACAAAGCAATCCACGCTATCTTGGGAGTTTGCGATACTTTGCTTGTAAAGCACAGGCTTTATGAGCTGCTCTTTGAGTAAATTTAGAGCCTCACTTTTGCTTGTGTAGGGTTTTGCACTCACATTTGAAATCACAGGGGCGAAATTTTCATTGAGTGCGCTTTCTAAAAGCTCGCCAAGCCTTGCGCTTGCGTTTTTAAGCAAGGGACAGTGGCTTGCAACGCTCATATTTAAGAGCATTGCGCGTTTTGCGCCCCTTTCTTTAAACAGCGTTTCAAACTCGCTCAAATCAGGCTTTAAGCCCGCAACGACTATTTGCCCATCGCAGTTGTAGTTTGCAGCGTAAATTTGCTTGCCCTTGCTTTGAGCATCTTTGCAAATGCTCTCCACAACGCTATCTTCAAGCCCTAAAACCACCATCATACCCGCTGGAACTTGCGCGCAATCTTCTTGCATAAATTTGCCCCGAAAATTCACAAGTTCAAGCACCTTAACAAGCTCAAAGCCCCCTTGCGCGGCTAGTGCGCTAAACTCGCCCAAAGAATGCCCAAGCGCAAATTCAGCTTTTAAGTCGCTTTCTTGCTTTATGAAAAGATAGCTCATCAAACTCGCAAGCACGATGGCTGGCTGGGTGAATTCGCTTTTGTTTAAGTCCTCATTTTCCTCAAAAAGCAAGCGTTTAAAGTTTATTTTACACTCATCGCTGGCTTGCTCTAAAAGCTCTTTGGCGTCCTTGCAAGCCTCGTAAAACTCACACCCCATACCGACTTTTTGCGAGCCTTGTCCTGTAAAGATAAATGCTGTTTTCATTGTGTTTCACTTTTGTTGGATTAAGGCGTTTAGGGAAAAATAGCCCTCAACGCCTTTGTGTTTTGTATTTATTTTTAATGGCAGCCGCAACCACCGCCACCACCGCAGCACCCGCCGCCTCCGTGTCCGTGATGATGTCCTTCGCCGTGTCCGCAACCGCAACTATGTGAGCCTGCGACTATGCCTGTAAGAATTTCATCTTCAGTAGCTGGACGAGCATCAAGTAAATTTAGGCTAAAAAGCAAGTCGCGCCCAGCGTAAGGGTGATTGTAATCAATCGTAACGCTCTCATCGCCTATGTCCTTGACGCTCACGCGCACGGTAGCCCCGTCCTCGCCCTCGCCAAAAAGCTCCATACCAACCTTTAAGTCGATGCCCGCAAACTGCTCTTTGGGCAGGGTTTGCACCGCACTCTCATCATAATCACCCAAAGCCTTGTCCTTTTTGATGATGACATCTGCGTTGCTTGGGCAGTCAAGTTTCGCAATCTCGCTTTCAAGTCCGTCCAAAATCTGCCCCTTGCCAAGTATGAAAGATAAAGGTTCGGCGTGGGTGTTGCTCTCCAAAAGCTCCCCGCTGCTCGCGTCTTTAAGCTCATAATACATAGAAACGACTGAATTTTTCGCTATCGCCATTGTGTGTCCTTTTGTTGAATTTCGCCAAATTTTGAATTTTGACTTTAAAAGAGTTATTTTACCCTTTAAAATTTAATGTTTGCCTTAAAATGTGTAAATTTGCTAAATTTATTTGCGATTTGGGGCGGCTTTTGCCTCCGCACTTTGGGGGTATTGTGCTTTGAGCGCCTGATAAAAGCCGTTTGCGCGCGCTGTGTCGCCTACCTTGTCAAAGCTGATAGCCGTGTGGTAGAGTAGCTTTGCCATATAGTCGGTGTCTTTGGAGTATAGGGCTACGCTTTTTTGGTAAAGCACAATCGCGCCTGAGTAGTTTTGCTGCTTGTATTCGATTTCGCCAAGGTAGAAATTCGCTCGGGCAGGCTTGTAGCGGCGCGTGATGAGAAATTCGAATTTTTCTTTGGCACTATCTAGGCTTTCTTTTTTTTCAAATTCTTTTAAGGCGCTGTTTAGGATTTCGATGGATTCCTTTTTTTTCCACGCTGGTTCGTCCTTTTTGGCTACTGCGGTGGTGTTGCTGTCTTTAAAGCTTGGTGCGGTGGCGTTTTGCTCCATTATATCCTTGCCTATGGACGCGCTGATGAGCTGGGTGAGTTCGCTGAGTGCTTGTTTGATTTGTTTGTTTTCGTTTCGCATCGCTCGTAATGATGAGTTTGCCTTTTTTAAATCTTCTTCCATTGTTGCAAGTTGTTGCTCAAATCGAGCTATTTTTTCGTTTGATTCGTTATATTGTGAATTTATACCTTCAAAAGTGCTTTGTAAGCCTTCTACTCTTTCGTTCGTAGAATCAAGAGCTGAATTTACTTGTAAAAAATTGCCATTAAGCTCATCGAGCTTGTCTTTGAGTAGCTTTTCGTTTGGGGTTAAACCATAAGGTGAACTGCTGTTGATATTTCCCGCCTTAAAAGCGGAAACCTCAGCATAAGAAAGGGTAGCCCCCAAAAGGGCTACCAAGAGCAAAGCTTGTCTCATCTAAATTTTAGAGACCAACTTTGATTTCAGCGCGGCGGTTTTTCGCATCGCACTCTTTTGTTCTTTGAGTGCAAACGCGTTTTGTTTCGCCGTAGCTCTTAACAGAAATTTGACCTGATGTCAAGCCAAGTTTTGTCAAAGCTCTCTTTACAGAGTTCGCTCTGCGCAAACCAAGTGCTTGGTTATACTCATCAGTTCCCCACTCGTCGCAGTGTCCTTCAACCAAAAGTTGAACATTGCCAGCTTGACCTTTTGCAAGGTTAGCACCTGCATTAACAACTGCTTGCATTTCTGGTTTGATATTGTATTTATCAAAGTCGAAATACACAACTGGACCAGTGCTACCAACTGTAACTGGGCTGATAGTTTCTGTTCCGCCAGAAGCCATAGTGTCGGTAGTTTCGTCGGTAGTGCCGTCCTCGACAACCTCCAAACCTTCGTCCTCGACTACTTCTTCACCTTCTCCCGCAGGAGCACATCCACCGAGAATTATCGCAGAAACTGCGACTGAGACTAAGAATATCTTCTTCATCCTTGACCTTTCTAAAAAATTTTTAGCACCACAATTATAGCCTATTTAACTTAAAATTAGCTTAAATTACCAATCAATCGATAAAATTCTTCCAAGTTTTAACGGATAATGAAAACTTTTGTTCGCATTTACCCTTATAACGCCAAGTGCGGTTTGTTCTCCCAAATACTTGATAAACACTATACTACCACCATCTGAGCTAAATCTAGGAAATAAATTTTTGCCATTTGCGGTAAGCTGTCTTATATAATCACTTTGCGTGCTCATTAAGTAAAGATTGAAAACATTTCTTTGCTCTGGCTCCCTACTTGAATACACAATGTAATTTTGAAAGGTAGAAACAGCTGTGTTATTGCGCCCGTGCCACACGAGTTGTTTAGGGTCGCTACCACCTATGGTTTGGATAAACAA
>OIYR01000108.1_pt1 | contig 47296 bp, 41 predicted proteins | sample 1588221 | NCBI WGS metagenome assembly OIYR01 (sample SAMN03283292) | human gut metagenome | biome: human-associated habitat; material: feces | host: Homo sapiens | place: Peru | collected 2012
AGACTTTGCCTGTTTCTTTATAGCTTGCCCAGCCGCTTCCTGTGATATATCCTCTTACGATGCACTCTATTGGGAGCATTCTAAGCTTCTTGCACATCATACTATTACCTGTATATTCATCCTTGTGGAAAAACTCAGGCATATCATTAACGTCAACAGAAATCATATGATTAGGAATGATGTCTTTAGTCATATCAAACCAGAACTTAGACATCTGAGTAAGTACTGCACCCTTATCTGTTATCTTGTTCTTCAAGATGATATCAAATACTGAAATACGGTCTGTAGCAACCATAATAAGGTTGTCTCCGTTGTCATACACTTCTCTTACTTTTCCTTCATAAAGTAACTTTAAATCTCCCATGATTTGCACCTTTCTTATATCTTATTGTTAATTTTGTTATATGGATTCAAATATAAACCCATGCTTAAAAATTATATAACATGCATACTTTAAAATCAATAGACATTTACTTGCATAATTACCCTTATAAGTGTATCATTAATGCATAACAGCGTTTCAGCTTGCTAGCTGGTACGCTCCAGTATCGGAGGGGGTTTTATGGTGGAAAAACGTAAATGTAAAAGAGTTAAGGCAGACCTCAAATTAACAGTATCATCTCTTTTTAAGCAGAATAATGTTAATGTTGAGCATGTAGATGCTCCTATCACCGTAACTAATATATCAAGAAGCGGTATCGGGTTCATCTCTAAAGGTGTATTTCCAGAAGGATATTATTTTAATGCGGCATTGAAGCTTGGAAGTGAAGAAGACATTCTTTACTGTGTAGTCAAGATAATCAGAAGCCAGCCAACAGAAGACAAGGACGTATACGTATATGGATGCGAATTTGTCGGCATGCCTGGCATATTGAATTATATATTTGATGAGTACGAGGCTGAAGCCGAGGCAGAGTAATCAAATGTGAGCATGAGCAGATTAATCTATATTTTGGATTTTTCTGCTCATTTCTTTATATTAAATCCAAAATGATTACTTTTACACTTCGCTAAACCAGCAATTTTTCTTTTTATCAAAAAAGCTGCGGAAAAATCCAATTTCAACCGAAATCTCGGATTTTCCCGCAACTTTTATTCATATGAACCCAAAAGACATAACCCATGCCTCGTGATTTCACATTTTTTTGGATTTTTCATTTTAATTTTGTTAATTCAAGCCAAATTGACTAACCGCCTGTATTAATCTAAGACAAATCAGCCAATCTCATATGCCAATTCAAGCTAATCATCTAGTCTCTTGCACTAATTTAAGACAAACCAGCCCGATATCCACAAAATCATCTTTATCTCGCAAGCCATCCACCATCTACAGCAAGGACGAATCCATTGACATAATCAGATGCCGCAGATGCAAGATATACAACAGCTCCCTGCATGTCTTCTGGTGTTCCCCATCTTCCAGCAGGAATTCTGTCTATTATAGCCTCATTTCTGTCTCCGTCAGCGCGTAACTGTGCAGTATTGTTAGTTGCCATGTATCCCGGCGCAATACCATTGACATTAATATTGTATTTTGCCCATTCATTAGCCATAGCCTTAGTAAGACCCATAACCGCACTTTTACTTGCCGCATATGAAGGAACTCTTATTCCACCCTGATATGAAAGCATTGAGCATACATTGATTATCTTGCCGCCTGACTGCTGCTTGATAAACTGCTTTGCAAATGCCTGACTCAAGAAAAATACCATCTTCTGGTTAACCTGAATTACGCTGTCCCAGTTATCCTCGTTGAATTCTATGGCATCCTGTCTCTTGATAAGTCCTGCATTATTGACAAGAATGTCAACTCTGCCATATGCATTTAAAGATTCATCAAGCACCTTTTGTACTGACTGCATATCTGAGAGGTCAGCCCTTACCTCAACAAACTGTCCACCATCTTTTTCAATAAGTGCCTTTGTCTCGTCACACTCTCTTCTTGCAACGCCGACAACCTTGGCTCCAGCCTGTGCAAGCGCAATCGCCATACCCTGTCCAAGTCCAGTATTGGCTCCTGTTACAACAGCTGCTCTGCCGTCAAGTTTAAACATATCGAGTATCATAATGAATCCCCCTTTATCATATATTTTACAGAAGTTCTTTTAATATCTTGTTAACCATTCCTGGGTTGGCTTTACCCTTCATAGCCTTCATAGTCTGACCTACGAGGAAGCCCATAGCCTTCTCTTTACCACTTCTGTAATCTGCTACTGACTGTGGATTATCAGCTATAATCTTCTCGATTGTAGAACGAAGCTCGCCCTCATCATTAACCTGTCCAAGACCATGTTCCTTAACATAACTTTCAGGATCAACATTCTCATCAAATATCACTGCAAATACATCCTTTGCAACATTACCATTAATAGTTCCAGCCTCAACAAGAGCAATAAGCTTTGCAAGGTTTTCTGGAGAGAATTTGATATCTTCTGGATCAAGGCTCCTGTCCTTTAAGATTCTCATAGTCTCGCCAAGAATCCAGTTAGATACCTTCTTAGGCTGGTTACAGATTGCTGTAGTTGCCTCAAATATATCAGCAAGCTTCTTAGAATCTGTTATAAGACCTATATCATACTCTGGAATACCATATTCTTCTGCATATCTGGCCATTTTCTCTGTCTTGAACTCAGGCTGGCGTGAACGTATCTCATCAAGCCATTCATCTGATATATTGAGAGGTACAAGGTCTGGGTCTGGGAAATATCTGTAATCCTGTGCATCTTCCTTAGAACGCATAGCGTAAGAATATGCCTTATTATCATCCCATCTTCTTGTCTCTTGGACAACCTTTTCACCAGACTCGATTAAATCAATCTGTCTGTTCTTCTCTGCCTCTATCGCTCTCGCAATAGCTGAGAAAGAATTCAGGTTCTTAGTCTCTGTTCTTGTACCGAATTCCTCTGCGCCGACTTCTCTTACAGATAAGTTAACATCAGCTCTCATTGAACCTTCCTGAAGCTTACAGTCTGATGCTCCAAGATACTGGATTATCAGTCTTAACTTCTCAAGATATGCAATTACTTCCTCTGCGCTTCTCATATCTGGCTCAGATACTATCTCTATAAGAGGCACACCTGAACGGTTATAATCCACATAAGATACATCTTCCCAGTCATCATGGACAAGCTTACCAGCATCCTCTTCCATGTGGATTTCATGTATTCTTATGGCTTTCTTAGTTCCATCTTCAAGCTCGATATCAACATGTCCGTTGCGGCATATTGGAAGATAGAGCTGTGATATCTGATAATTCTGTGGATTATCAGGATAGAAATAATTCTTTCTATCAAATTTACAATTCTTAGTTATTGCACAGTTAGTTGCAAGACCAACTGCTGCTGCATATTCAACAACCTTTTTATTAAGTACTGGAAGAGAACCCGGCATACCTGTACACACAGGGCATGTATGAGTATTAGGTGCTCCGCCAAATGCTGTTGAACAGCCGCAGAATATCTTAGTCTTAGTTGCAAGCTCAACATGAACTTCAAGACCTATAACTGTTTCGTACTGTTTAGACATACCCATACCTCCTACATGAACTTTCCGCGTGCCTGCTCATATGAATAAGCCGCTCTAATAAGATTCTTTTCCTTGAAGCAGTCACCTATCATCTGGACACCGATTGGAAGTCCCTTTGAATCCTTGCCGCAAGGAAGGCTGATTCCTGGAAGACCTGCAAGGTTAACAGATATTGTGTAGATATCTGAAAGGTACATCTTGATTGGGTCTGATAATGATGAACCAAGCTCAGGTGCTGTAGTTGGTGCTACAGGGCATATGATAAGGTCATATTTAGCGAATGCCTCATCAAATGCTTTTTTAATCATAGCCTTAACTCTCAGTGCCTTTAAATAATATGCATCATAATAACCTGAGCTTAATACGAATGAACCAAGCATGATTCTTCTCTTAACCTCTGGTCCAAAGCCCTCTGAACGAGTCTTCTTGTACATGTTATGAAGTCCCTCATAATCACTCGCTCTGTAACCATATTTAACGCCGTCAAATCTTTCAAGGTTAGAACTTGCCTCTGCTGCTGCAATTGTGTAGTAAGTTGGAATAGCATACTCTACAAGGCTTAAATCAAATTCTTCAACAACTGCGCCCTTTGACTCAAGCGTCTTTGCAACATTAAGGACTGCCTCCTTAACTTCGCCGTCTAATCCGTCTCCAAAGTAATCTCTTGGAATACCTATCTTTAATCCCTTAACATCATCTACAAGTGCTGATGTAAAGTCTGTATCTTCTCTCTCAACCGATGTTGAATCCTTAGGGTCATGTGCCGCAATTACTTCCATAATAGTTGCACAGTCTGTTACATCCTTACAGAGAGGTCCAATCTGGTCAAGTGATGAACCATAAGCTATAAGTCCGTATCTTGATACTGTTCCGTATGTTGGCTTCATACCTACAACACCACAGTATGATGCAGGCTGTCTGATTGAACCACCTGTATCAGAACCAAGTGCCGCAAAACATTCATTTGCAGCTACAGCGGCTGCTGAACCACCTGATGAACCACCCGGAACATGCTCTATGTTGCGTGGATTCTTAGTTGCTCCATAATATGAAGTCTCTGTTGTAGAACCCATGGCAAATTCATCCATGTTAGTCTTACCAACGATAACAGCACCAGCATCTGTAAGACGCTTAACTGCCTCTGAGTCAAACTGCGGAATGAAATTCTCTAATATCTTAGATGAACATGTTGTAAGAACTCCCTTAGTACACATGTTATCTTTAATTGCAAATGGAACACCTGCTAATAGGCCTGTAAGTGTGCCAGCTTCGATTTTATCCTGAGCTTCCTTTGCAGCCTTTCTTGCCGCTTCTTTATCAAATGTTACATAACAGTTAAGGTTGCTCTCTTCTTTTTCAATCTGTGCAATTACTGCTTCCATAGCATCTACTGCGCTGGTTTTACCAGCCTTGATTGCTTCGGCAAGCTCCACCGCACTCATATTCAATAAATCCATACAATCCTCCTGCGATGATTAATCAACTGTCTTAGGCACAACAAATGATGTATCGTGTCTTTCTGGAGCATTAGCAAGAGTTGCCTCACTTCCATCTCCATTAGTAACTACATCTTCTCTCATGACGTTCTCTACCGGGAACACATGTGACATTGGCTCAATACCTGTTGTATCAAGCTCACCAAGCTTGTCTATATAATCAAGCATGCTTGCCATATCCTTCTTTGCCTGTTCTTTCTCTTCGTCAGAAAGTTCAAGCTTGGCAAGGATACCAACATACTCTATTGTTGCATCATCAATTACGTTAGCCATTAAGCTGCTCCTTTCATAGATGTATTATTGTCTTATGGTTCAAAAGCTTTTTGTATGAATACAAACAGCTTTTGAACTTCCAACTACAGAGTTATTCTAATTAATCACGAACCTTAATGTGAACCTCTCTTAACTGCTGCTCTGTAACTTCGTTAGGAGCACCACACATAAGATCCTGTGCTGTACCACTCATTGGGAATGGAATAATCTCTCTGATGTTCTCTTCATTTCTAAGGAGCATAATCATTCTGTCGACACCTGGAGCCATACCTGCGTGTGGTGGTGCACCGAACTGAAATGCATTGTAGAGTGCTCCGAACTTATTCTTTAATACTTCCTCATCATATCCTGCAATCTCAAATGCCTTAACCATAATCTGCATATCATGGTTACGTACAGCACCTGATGAAAGTTCAATACCATTGCATACAATATCATACTGATAAGCGAGAATATCAAGTGGGTCCATTGTATTAAGAGCCTCAAGTCCGCCCTGTGGCATAGAGAATGGGTTATGTGTAAATCCAATCTTCTTAGTCTCTGGATCTTTCTCAAACATAGGGAAATCGTTAACATAGCAGAAACGGTATGCGTTCTTCTCTATAAGGTCAAGTCTCTCACCAAGTTCATTTCTAATCTGTCCTGCATAGAATGCAGCCTTGTCCTCTTTATCAGCGATGAAGAAGATTGTATCGCCTGCCTGAAGTCCTGCAAGTTCTCTGATTTCTCCCTTTAACTCATCTGGGATGAACTTATCGATTGGTCCCTTGTATGAAAGGTCGTCTAATACTTCAAGGTAACCAAGTCCGCCCATACCGATTCCTGTAGCGAATTTGAGAAGCTTCTCATGCTGTCCCTTTGATAACTTTGCGTGAACATTTATTGCTCTTACAGTCTTATTCTGGAATGGCTTAAATGTACATTTGTTAAAGAAATCTGATAAATCAATAATTCTAAGTGGATTTCTAAGGTCTGGCTTATCTGAACCAAACTCAAGCATAGCCTGCTTGTAGCTGATGATTGGATAAGGAGCCTGTGTTACTTCGTATCCTTCTGGTGCAAATTTAGCAAATGTCTCTGTAAGAACTTCCTCACCTACTCTGAATACGTCTTCCTGTGTAGCAAAGCTCATCTCAAAGTCAAGCTGATAGAATTCTCCTGGTGAACGGTCAGCTCTAGCATCCTCATCTCTGAAACATGGTGCTATCTGGAAATATTTATCAAATCCAGATACCATAAGGAGCTGCTTATACTGCTGTGGTGCCTGTGGAAGAGCATAGAATTTGCCCTTATATTTTCTTGAAGGCACGATGTAATCTCTTGCGCCCTCTGGTGATGAAGCACAAAGGATAGGTGTCTGGATTTCAAGGAATCCCATGTCTGTCATCTTCTGACGAAGGAATGCGATAACCTTTGATCTGAATATCATGTTATCCTTAACCTTCTGGTTTCTTAAATCAAGATATCTGTACTTAAGACGTACATCCTCTCTTACTTCCTTAGAAGTCATAACTTCGAATGGAAGCTGCTGGTAAACCTGTCCAAGTATTGTTATCTTCTTAGCTTCAAGCTCGATTGTACCTGATGGAATCTTAGGATTGTATGTCTCCTCGTCTCTCTGCTCCATGATACCTTCTACTGATATACATACTTCCTTATGGATTCCGTCAAGAAGTGATGTATCACGAAGTACCACCTGTAATACGCCATACATATCTCTTAAATCGATGAATGATACTCCACCGTGGTCTCTGATATTCTCAACCCATCCTGAAACCTTTAATTCCTTGCCGATGTCGCTTTCGCTTACATTCTGCAATGTTGTGTCTCTGTAAATGTTACCCATTGTTACCTCCTAGATAAAATAAATATAAAACTTTCTATTCCGGGTCTTTAGCTGAATTTCATCATTAAAATTGCTGAGCATTTCCTAATCTCACTTCGTCACTTTGTTCCTTGTTTGATAAGGAATTGCTCAAAAAAAGTCCCGGAATACTTGTATTGTATTCCGGGACGAATAATCATGTTATCCGCGGTACCACCCGCATTGAAAAGCTATTGCTCTTCCTCTCTATACATTTAACGCATGTCACGTAACAGGCTAGACCAGTTCTTCTATACATTACTTATGAGCAGCCCCATATGAGTGCCTCATAATAAACATATATAGAAATATCAGGGATTATGAAATCTACAGCTTCACCTGTTCAACTCCAGAGTGTTCCTCTTAACAATTCCCTGCGTATGCTCTCAGCCGATGACATAACTTTCCTGTCAGGTTCCATGAAAAGAAGTCTCTTTCATAGTCTTTTGATATTCAAATATAATGTATAATATCATATATAGTCATTATTTGTAAAGAATGTATTTTTTATTATTTTTTATATTAATGAATTTTTCCGCGCCCGGCAGCCAGCCCAGAGTCCTAACAGCGCAGAAAAATTATTAAAAAATCATAAAAAAAGTGTTGACAAATGTAAAACAAGATACTATCATACAACGTAATTCAACAGTCAAATGCGAAGAACAGGACATGACTTCTTCATAGCACCGCTTACAGAAAGCCGCGATTAATGAGAAACGGCAGCAAGGAATGAATTAGCCCTCACCTGCGAGCAGTTCTGGTGAAAGGCAGACAAAGGCGTCTGATATGTGTTAGATTTCTAGTTTATGCTGATTAGTTGGAACCGGTACCCATCGTTAACAGGGCATGCCATAAGGTTGATATCGGCTGAGTGGCAGTAGAGAGGTCGACACGTTCGGCAAGCAAAGTGGTAACGCGGATGTAATATGAATTTTACCTTCGTCTTTGCACAGAATCCATACATTGGATATGTGCATGGGCGGAGGTTTTTTTATTCCTATCAGCACCTGAATGTTCATTAGCTGCATGGTTTCCATAATTACTCACAAGCTCCCCTCAAGTGTTTGACTGAAGAAATAAAATAATTTAGGAGATAAAGATTATGAACACATTAGTAATCGTTTTAATCGCGGCAGTTGTATTATTTGCAGCTTATGTATTCTACGGCCGTTGGTTAGCAAACAAATGGGGAATCAACCCAGAAGCAAAGACACCTGCCGTTAAGTATAATGACGGCAAAGATTTCGTTCCTACTAACGGATGGACAGTATTCAGCCATCAGTTTTCATCTATCGCTGGTGCAGGTCCTGTAACTGGTGCTATTCAGGCAGCAGCATTTGGATGGTTACCAGTTTTACTCTGGATCCTCATCGGTGGTGTATTCTTCGGAGCAGTTACAGACTTTGGTGCACTTTATGCTTCAGTTAAGAATGAAGGTAAGTCAATGGGTATGATCATTGAGAAGTACATCGGTAAGTTTGGTCGTAAGATTTTCTTACTTTTCTGCTGGTTATTCACACTTATCGTTATCGCAGCATTTGCAGATATGGTTGCAGGTACATTCAATGCTTACTCTGTAGCTGGTGGACAGACAACAGTTGTATCAACTAACGGTTCAGCCGGTACAGTTTCTATCATGTTTATGGTATTCGCAGTTATATTTGGTCTTATCCAGAAGAAATTCAATCTTTCAGGCTGGAAAGAAGCTGTTGTTGGTATCGTATTCATAGTTGCTTCATTTGTAATAGGTAACTTCTTCCCAATCATCTTAGGCAAGAATGCTTGGAGCTATATTACATTTATATATATCTTCTTTGCAGCAGTTATGCCAATGTGGTTAATGAAGCAGCCTCGTGATTACATGACAACATTCATGTTCATCGCTATGATAGTTGGTGCAGCACTTGGTCTTGTTGTTGCTCATCCATCTATGAACCTTCCTGTATACACAGGATTTAACAATGCAAAACTCGGAACAATGTTCCCAATCCTTTTCGTAACAGTTGCATGTGGTGCTGTATCTGGTTTCCACAGCCTTGTTTCATCTGGTACTTCTTCTAAGACAGTTGAAAATGAGAAGGATATGTTAAAGGTTGGTTATGGTGCAATGATACTTGAGAGTTTACTTGCAGTTCTTGCTCTTTGTGTTGCTGGTGCAGCCGCTGCAGCAGACGGAACAGCAGCTACAGGTACTCCATTCCAGATATTCAGCCGTGGTGTAGCAGGTTTCTTTGAAATGTTTGGTGTTCCAGTACATTTTGCTACAGTATTCATGACAATGTGTGTATCTGCTCTTGCTCTTACATCACTTGATGCTGTTGCACGTATCGGACGTATGTGCTTCCAGGAGCTCTTCAGCGTAGATGATATGGAACATGCAGAAGGATGGAGAAAACTCCTCTGCAATACATATTTCTCAACAGTTATAACACTTGTATTTGGTTTCATCCTTACTAAGATTGGATATGCTAACATCTGGCCATTGTTCGGTTCAGCTAACCAGTTATTAAGTGCCCTCGTACTTCTTACACTCTGCGTATTCTTAAAGGTTACAGGAAGAAGCAACAAGATGCTCTTCCCACCACTTATCATCATGCTTTGTGTAACATTTACAGCACTTGTACAGAGATTCTTAGCTATGGTTAAGGCTATCCAGAAGGCCGCTTCTGTTACAATTCCAGCAGGTCAGGCTACATGGGGAAGCGTATTTATCGCTAACGGACTTCAGCTTATAATCGCTGTTCTCCTTATTGTTCTTGGTCTTATCATTGTAGTTAACTCTACAAAGGTTTACAGAAACAGTTCTAAGAACTCAGAAAATGCATAATTAAAAGCATATAGGACAGAAATGACCCCCGGCGGCATATATCATGCGCCGGGGGTTTTCTTTTTCACATTCATCTCGCATTCATCTCGCATTCATCTCATATTCATCTCACATTATTTCACATTCATTGTGCATCCAATCATTCCGACTATTTCATTATCCCGATTCCATCACTGTGACATTCTTTTATAATTGTTTGTCTATTCACTTATATTGTAATATCTGATTTTGGATTATTTTCAACTAATCACTCTATACAAGCCAATTTTCCAGTTTTGTCACTTCGCTAAACCCGACTTTCGGGTTCAATATAAAAAAGCAGCGAAAAAATCCAGGAATCACCAAAAATGCGGATTTTTCACTGCCCTTTATTCTAATTAAGCCAAACTCATTTTTTCATGGCTTATATATTACTTTTTTTGGATTTTTTCATGGCTCATTTACTAAAAACCCCAAAATCCATATGGTGCAAGACACAATGATGCAAGATACAATAGTGCAAGATACAATAATGCAAGATATAATGATGCAAGATATAATAATGCAAGATATATCACTCCACTTAATGCATCCAATCATTCATCAGCCCCGCGAACTTACATTCATCATGACAGCAAGAATCTCGGCTGCGCTGCCTGCCCATCCAGTCTTATTGAGTTTTACCCTCTTATCGTGCATTCTGCGCCGCTGCAAGCAGGTGCTTTGCAAGGACTGATGTTGTGACTGAGCCAACTCCGCCAGGGACTGGTGTTGCAACTGATGCCACACCGCTTATATCATCAAAATTAACATCTCCGCAAAGATTGCCTTCTTCGTCAACATTAATTCCAACATCAATAACTACTGCTCCGTCAGCGACATATGATGAATCAATCATTTTGGCAACACCTGCTGCCGCCACAATAACCTCAGCATTTTTACATGTACCCGGCATATCTATAGTCTTTGTATGGCATACTGTGATTGTTGCATTTTTCTTCATAAGAAGCATTGCAACCGGCTTTCCTATAACAAGACTTCTTCCAACAACCGCAACTCTCTTGCCCTTCAAATCTACTCCTGCGTAGTCAAGCATCTCTATGACAGCCTCTGCTGTACATGGTGCAAAACCAGTCTCATCACCAGCATACACCTTTGCCATGTTAACAGGTGATATTCCATCAAGGTCCTTGTTTGGATTAATTCTGTTAACAACAGCCTGTTCATCAAGATGCTTAGGCAGTGGTCTTAAAAGAAGTATTCCATCTATATTGTCATCCTCATTAATCTTATCAAATTCCTTCTGAAATGTATCATTATCTATATCTGCTGGAAATGTGTATGATGTACAATCAAATCCAACTTTTTCCATCTTCTTGGTTGCTCCGCGCTCATATGACATATCATCTGGTCTCTCACCAACCCTTATAATGGCAAGATGAGGAACTCTGCCTGTCCATGACTTCATGGCATCAGTGATTCTTTCGTTGATAGCATTGGCAACTGGAAGTCCTTTAAGTGTCTCCATTACTTTCTAATCTCCTTTAATACTCTCTCATAAGTAATCTGTGACAGTTCTTCCGACCTTTTAATAAGGTCATCTGCCTTGGCATTAAGCTTTTCTACCTGTGATTTGTCCTTCATCATTCCTGTATTGATATAGACATTTAAAGATGCACCATTCATGGCAGCCTCACATAATTTGATGCCAACGCCGACATCACTCAGCGCAATCCTGCTTCCTATAACTGATAATCTGTCAAGAAGCATCATGGCTTCAAGAATCTTCTCCATCATGGCAAGAGGTGCTTCACTTGCAACAACAAGTGCCTTCTCCATAACCTCTTCTTTATGTGCAATCTCTTCCGGTGTACTCTTAGGAAGTCCATATGCGTCAGCAAGCGGCTTGAAACTTGCAGCATCCTTGTCCATGCACTCGGCAAGCTCATCTGTAAGCTTGGCTGTATCAGTTATCATCTTCTCAATCTCTTCCTGATATTCAGCATATTTCTTTTTACCAGTTGTAAGATTCGCAACCATTGTTCCAAGGCTCATTCCTATAGCCGCAACATATCCACATGCGCCACCGCCGCCTGGTACTGGTGCTGATGAAGACAATTCATCTAAAAATGTTTTCATATTCATATCTGTCATCATAAGTCAATCTCTCCTTTAAAAACTGTAACCGCAGGGCCTTCAAGATATACTGTGTTATCCTGTCTGTCCCATGTAACTGTCAGGTCTCCACCGAGAAGATGAAGCACTGCTGTATCATTACACATTCCGTTGAGAACTGTGGCAACAAGGCTTGCACATGCTCCTGTTCCGCATGCAAGAGTCTCTCCTGAACCTCTCTCCCACACTCTCATATTAAGATTATCCCTGTCAAGCACCTGAATGAATTCTGTGTTGATTCTGTCAGGAAATGCTGGATGCTTCTCAAATGATGGTCCAATCTTTTCTAACTCAAACTTCTTAATATCTATATCATTATCAAGATAAACTATAGCATGTGGATTACCCATAGACACACATGTCACAGCGTATTCCCCGCCATCAACCATAATTTTCTCATTGACTACAGGTCCCTCGCCATTGCCCTTGTAAGATACAAGCTCAGCCACATCAACTGGCACATCTGCTGGCTTTAAAACAGGCTCACCCATATCAACCTTGATTGATGCAACCTTGTCATCTTTACCTAAATTCAGCTTCAAGGTCTTAATTCCTGATAAAGTCTCTACTGTAACTGTTGTCTTATCTGTAAGTCCGTTGTCATACACATATTTTCCGACACATCTTATGCCGTTGCCGCACATTTTGCCCTGTGAACCATCAGCATTATACATTTCCATAAAGAAATCAGCTTTATCAGAGGATTTGATAAGTATAAGTCCATCCGCTCCAATTCCAAAATGTCTGTCGCTCACCTTTACCGCTATCTGCGATGCATTCTCCAGCTCATTGACCGTGCAGTCAACATATACATAATCATTGCCTGCACCCTGCATTTTAGTAAATACCATATGCAATTCTCCTTCTATATATTATCCAAATTTAATTATTTAAGAACATTCCCATAACCATCATAGCTGATTCTACCATTGTGTTGCCGCTGTCCATGCTGCATTTCTGGATATAGCGGAACGCCTCCGGCTCCGACATGTTATTACGCTCCATAAGAACATGCTTTGCATCATAAATCACCTTAATCTCTTCTTCGCTTCTCTGGCGTGGTGTGCTTCGTTTCTTGCGTCTTCTGCGTATCTGCGCCTCAAGCATCATGTCTATGGTAGATGTAAGCTCATTGGCATGAATAGGCATAGCCGCGCAGACGATGTCATTATCCTGACAATCGCTCCACAGATTCCTTGATGCTACAAGAAGCATATCAAAGCTCTTTGGTCTATATTCATTCAGCTCGGTGTACACCATGTTATCAGACAGCTTATATCCACACAGGATTATTCCGTCTGACAGCGTATCCGCAAGATTGATAACCTGTGCACCCGTTATACATGGCGCAGCAACTTCATATCCCCTGCGGACAAGCAGATTCTTAATAGCTTTAGCTTCTTCAATTTTCGGAAATGCCACAATTATAGTAGACATATCATACCTCCGTGTCATCCGCTTTAGTGTCAATAGTATGTATACATCTTATCCTCTTAGAACTTTGCGAGATATTCGTCAATCTCCCATTGTGTCACCTGAGTACGGTATGAATCCCATTCAGCCATCTTTGCCTCTGTATATTTGCTGAATATGTGCTCACCAAGTACTTCCCTGATAAATGGGTCTGCCTTCATACACTCAACTGCCTCCTCAAGACTTCCCGGAAGCACATCAACTCCTACCGCTTTTCTCTGTTCATCTGTCATCTCAAATATATTGCAGTCAACGCTCGCTGGAACCTCTAATTTTCTCTTGATTCCATCAAGACCCGCTGCAAGACAGAGTGCAAGAACAAGATATGGATTAGCTGATGGGTCTGGATTTCTAAGCTCTACTCTTGTACCATTGCCTCTTGAAGCTGGAATTCTTATAAGAGGACTTCTGTTAGTAGCAGACCATGCAATATACACTGGTGCTTCGTAACCTGGCACAAGCCTCTTATATGAATTGACAAGCGGATTAGTAACCGCAGCCATTCCCTTTGCGTGTGCAAGAAGTCCTGCTATGAAATGATATGCCTCCTTAGAAAGTCCAAGCTTATCATTGTCATCTGCGAATATATTCATGCCATCCTTTGTTGCAAGTGACATATTGACGTGCATGCCAGAACCATTAATTCCGAACTTTGGCTTTGGCATAAATGTAGCATAAAGCCCATGTCTCTTGGCAATTGTCTTAACTGTCAGCTTAAATGTCTCTATATTATCGGCTGTAATTAACGCCTCATCATACTTGAAATCAATCTCATGCTGTGCTGGTGCAACCTCATGGTGTGATGCCTCTATCTCAAATCCCATATCCTCAAGTGTAAGAACCATGTCTCTTCTCACATTCTCACCAAGGTCTGTAGGGCCTAAATCAAAATATCCAGCTTTCTCATGTGTAAGTGTTGTTGGAAGTCCGTTATCATCTGTGTGGAATAAGAAAAATTCACACTCAGGGCCTACATCAAACACATATCCCATATCTGCTGCTTCTTTGATAACTTTCTTTAATGTATGTCTTGAATCACCCTCAAAAGGCTTGCCATCTGGTGTATACACATCACATATAAGTCGTGCAACTTTACCCTGCTGTGGTCTCCATGGGAATATTGCAAATGTATCAAGGTCTGGATACAGATACATATCTGATTCTTCTATTCTTACAAATCCTTCTACAGATGAACCATCAAACATGCATTTGTTATTCAACGCCTTTTCAAGCTGGCTTGATGTTATAGCCACGTTCTTAAGCACTCCGAATATATCAGAGAACTGAAGTCTTATAAATTCTACATCCTCTTCTTCAACCATTCTGAATATGTCATTTTTAGTGTATTTACCCATTGTACTGCTGTTCCTCCTTCAGGCTGATATTAAATTTATACGCTATTTTAAAATTATACAACAATCTGCCAAATGATGTATAGTATTTTATTGTCATTTCGCTTATTTTACTGTACTATAACTATATGCCAGCGCATATGCCGGCTCTCAGGAAGGAAATTATAATGCCAAAAAGTTTAATGAATAAAAATAAAAAATCAAAACCAAAAAATAAGCAGATGATTCTTATGATTACGCTGCTGTCTATATCTTTTCTGTGTATGTGCTTTCTGTGCTTCGCATGGTTTGTCACAGAGAACCGTAAAAATGCCGCGACAGCAGCTAACAGCACTGTAACACAGACAACTGCGGCAACTACTGCACACTACGAAGAAGAGACAACCGTAGGACTTAAAGAATCCACCCACACGAATGCCCCGGTTAAGATTAATGTCATGATGATAGGTGACATGCTGATTCACAGAGGTGTTTACCGCTCTGGTACAACTGACAATGTGAATTATAATTTTGACCACCTTTTTGCCAATATCCTCGATGACATCAAAGAGGCAGACATGCGTATTGTCAATCAGGAGACAATTCTTGGCGGAACGGAGATGGGACTTGATGAATACCCTAATTTTAACAGTCCACAGGAAATAGGCGATGCAGAGGTTACAGCCGGATTTAACATTGTCCTTCATGCAACTAACCACGCTCTTGATAAGGGTCTTACCGGTCTTAACACAACTGTTTCGTACTGGAAGACAAAGCACCCTGAAATGTCTATAATAGGAATCTATGACAATCAGGAGGATGCAGACGACATATATGTATATGAAAAGGACGGTTTCAAGGTTGCTGTGCTTAACTACACTTACGGAACGAATGGTATTCCTATCCCTTCATCTGCGCCATACTGTGTCAATACATTTGATGATGAGGCTAAGGTCAGAAATGACATCCAGCGCGCCAAGCTTATGTCAGACCTTGTAATTGTCTGCCCACACTGGGGTACAGAATATGTCTACTCTGCCACATCTTACCAGAAGAAATGGACGGATATATTCCTTGAGGAAGGTGTTGACATTGTTATAGGAACGCACCCACATGTCCTTGAGCCTGTAGAACAGTTCACACGCGAGGACGGACACACAATGGTTGTATATTACTCTCTTGGCAACTTCGTATCTAATCAGGACGAGATGCCTAGAATGATTGGCGGAATGGCTAAATTAACTCTTGTAAAGGATGGTAACAATGCCTATGTTGAATCGTATTCAATTGAGCCACTTGTAACACAGAAGCTGTTCGGTTACAAGCTGATTACAACATACAAGCTATCTGACTACACGAACGAACTCGCCATGCAGAACGCTATAAGGCGTGACACAACTGAGTGCACAGAAACTAACTGCTTATGCGGCGCAGATATTCTGGGGCTCAGCTCCCACAGTGCAAGCAACTTCACACTTGATTATTGCAAGAAATTTGCGAAGGCGGTGCTGGGGGATATGTATACGGGAGAATAAGTTTCTGCAGCAGATTCCTGACGCTGGTTTCTTCAAAAGATTCCTACGATGGATATACGCAGGAGATTTACACAAATTATCTGAATTCGGATTAAATTAGCCGAATAGTAGTAAAAAATCCAGAATTCATTGATTTGCACTTCGTTAAACTACACTTTTGTCTCTATATCATAAAAGTTGTGAAAAGCTCCAATTTAGTCATATATTTTAGGGATTTTCGCAACTTTTATTTATTTTTACCCAAATCAGGATTTTATAATGCAATATAAACCTGAAAAAGTATCTATTTTGGATTTTTCCCGTGAACTCACTTTGTTTCAGCCAAAAAATATACATTATAATGTACCCCATGTAGTGGACACGCACATGCAAATTATTTACCTAAAATTAAAATAATTATAATCATCAACATTCTTCCGATAAATTGCAGCCAAATTAGTGTTGCAAATCAACGAATTTCCTACTAATCCCCAGCATATAATGAACAAATGTCTTTCGGAGGATGAGGCTATGAAGCTTTCATTCACTCATTTTAAGCAGTATCTGCTTCCAATATCATTTGTTCTTGTAACTGCTGGCTGTATAACCGGCGCAATTCTTTTTATTAACGCTATAAAAACCACTGATATCGCAGCCACATTTCCAGTTATATCCAATATTGTACATAATGGCAGTGGTATCGCTGGCGGCGACATCACAGGCAGCCCAAGAGCCGGCAAGAAAGACCTGCCTATATACAATGTTGACACCAGCGAAAAAAAAGTTGCATTAAGTTTCGATGCAGCTTGGGGTTGTGATGACACGATACGTATCCTTGACATTTTGGACAAATACAATGTCAAAGTGACATTTTTTATGACTGGTGGATGGGTTAATTCTTATCCTGACATGGTAAAAGAAATCTACAGCCGCGGACACGACCTCGGCAATCACAGCCAAAACCATAAGCAGATGAGCAAATTAAGCGCATCCGAACAGGTTGAAGAAATCAAATCTGTCGGTGATGCAGTAAAAGAGCTTACCGGTTATGATGTATTCTTATTCAGACCACCTTATGGCGACTACAATTCTACGCTTATCAATACATGCTATAGTCTTAACTATTACCCTATACAATGGAATGTGGATTCTCTCGACTGGAAAGACTACGGAACTGACAGCATAATAAAAACCGTCACACAGCACAAAGCTTTATGTGACGGTTCTATAATTCTTATGCACAATGGTGCCAAATACACTGCCGATTCCCTTGAATCCGTAATCACCGGATTACAGGCGCAGGGATATGAGCTTGTTCCTATCTCTGAATTGATTATAAGACAGGACTTTCATATGGATGGCACGGGTAAGCAGATTGCAGATTAACCTTCCTGCTTCCCACTCATCTTCATATTGACGAATGAAAGCACCAGCATTCCGATAACATTAATCGAAAGTATCATAATAGCTGCTGTAAGTCCTGTTGCATCTGCCGCAAGTCCGACTATCTCAGGTGTCACAATACCACCTATGGCGGCTATCGCAAGGAATGCAGACACGCCCACAGTGCTTCCATGTATGGCAAGTCCGGCACTTGATACACTTGTAGGATAGATTCCTGCAAAGAAGAAGCCAAGTCCCATGATTGCTATTGTTATGACAACAACATTAGTTGTAGCTATCATCATGATAAAGAATACCGCTGTCGCAATACAATATATGAATATAAGCTTGTTCTTATCTATAATAGTTGATAACTTCGCTGTGAGAAGTCTTCCAAGCATAACCATAAGCCATGTCAGTGAAACAAGGTTGGTTGCAAATGTTCCGTCCATAACCCTCATATTCTGGAAATATGTGACAAACCAGCCATTAACACAGTTTTCAAGTCCAAGATACAGGAAAAGAAGAATTCCCATAACATAGAATACAGGCATCTTGTAGAATGCAACATCACTCTTCTTAGGACTTTCCTTAGGCCAGTTGTAATCTATCTTCATAAATGAGTAGAACATGAATACAAGTGTTGTCGCAACAACCATTGTGTACGCAACAGCTCTCCAGCCCCAGCCTACATATATAAATATACTTGTTATCGCTGGTGCAAGTAACGCACCCATCGCAAATGTCATATGTAAAAGATTAAGTGCCGCCGGCTTTCCGTCCGAATTATCGCTGATTATCGCATTGTTGATAATGCTTATAGAGCCTCGTCCAATTCCCATAAGCACAAATGCCACATACATAATAATCACAGATGGCATCATCGCAATCAATATCCATGATAACGGAATAAGGAATGACATAGTGACTATTGATGCCTTACGCCCTATATTAGCCGCAAGAAGCGGGAATATAAAACTTGCCAGCAGATTGCCGATAGCAAATGCCGACAAAAGTCCACCAGCCACACTATAACTAATCTGCATCTCTCCTATAATAAATGGCAGGATTGTTCCTACTGTAAGAACCATCGCACCACTTACAAAAAAGGCAAAATAGCAGGGGAATATAAGATTAAATCTTGAATTAATTTTGAATCCTTTCATGGTAAACCTCCCCTATAAACAATTTATGTCCAGAACCATTGCGGATACAATAATTCTGGACATATATATGCGGATAACAGGAATCGAACCTGCACGGTCTCCCACTAGAACCTAAATCTAGCGCGTCTGCCAGTTCCGCCATATCCGCAAGCAAAATATATTATACCATGAGGCTGATGCAATTGTCAATAAATTGATTGGTTCTGCACGCCCATGTGTGTTTATCTGCACATATTCTGTATGCATTAGCAGTCATGCTGTCCAGTCTTTCCTTATCTGCAAGAAGCTTTTTAACAGATTCACCGAGCGCCTCACACCCCTCTTTGCTTCTCAGAGCATTTAATTTATAGAAAAGTATTGAGTCATCATCAAAACATTTATCAAGATATGCGCTTGAATCGCTTACAACCGCTGCGCCGTTGAGCATCGAGTTGAATATCCTGTCATGTGCCCCGTTCTTAAACCAGGGCATTACATTGACAGATATCTTTGACTGGCTTATCATATCAAGACATTCCCTAGAATTGACATTACCGTGAACTATAATATTCTCAGGATGGGCACAGTCAGCCATATCCCAGCCAGCTCCATATGTATCAATCTTAATTCCACTGTCCGCAAGTGCAGTTATAACCTTCGCCCTGTAATAGAAACGGATAGAGAGGTCAACATACATAAGATTAGGACACACATTTCTTAAAGAATCCGTATCATAAGTTATCTGCTCTGTCATAAGCTTTCTCTCCAAAAGCACCTCTGTAAGCTCATTTGGAGATGCGATATTTTCATGGACAAGTTCATGGAAAAACTCTCTTGACTCCGGGTCCATTCCTGTAAGATACTGCTCAAACCTTTCTGGTGGAGTGTAATTGCCCGTAAATATAACATTGATTGGGCGCTCATCCATAGACAGATAAGGCTTGTCTGCCAGTATGCTTCCATCCATATTAATTCCGGTTCCGCCAAGTGGAAGATAAAATCTCTCATCTGGTATTCCGGCATACGCACTGCTTGCATTGACCTGTGGAAAAAATCTCTTCATATATTCAATATGATTATAATCAATACTCAACTGCACATACCTTTTCGGTATTATCCCAAGATTCTTGTGATAGTACAACGGATGGTCAACAACCATGTTATACACAGGAATCTCGTAGTCATCCCATACATTTCCACATTTCCATTTTCTTCCGTATAATCCCGGCTCGCAGGATAATCCATTAAAATTAAATGCAAATGTAATTATTTCATTACATTTGTGTTCTTCCAGAAAAAGCTGAAGCAAGATGCTATCCTGCTCACTGGTTACAAGATTAATCCAGTAGACATTATAGCCTCTTGCTTCAAATGTATGAGCCATCTCCATGCTGAAAAATTCCTGAGTTTCCACTCCACCTTTAAACATTATGACCCATTTATCCATATTAGTTCTCCTGTGTGATTGCCTTAAATATCTCATCAAGTCCTGTTGTATCAAGCTTATCTGCCTCACCAGCATCAACCATTCTTGCTGCCTCTGGATTGATTGGGAGCTTTGCAACAGTCTTAATTCCATACTCAGCTGCAACTTCATCAATATGGCTCTCGCCAAATATAGCATGACGCTTGCCACAATCTGGACATTCAAAATATGACATATTCTCTACAATTCCAAGAACAGGAATATCCATAGCCTTAGCCATGTTAACAGCCTTGCCTACTATCATAGATACAAGTTCCTGTGGAGATGTAACAATAACGATGCCAGCTATAGGAAGTGACTGTAAAACTGTCAGTGGAACATCACCTGTTCCCGGTGGGCAGTCGATAAACATGCAGTCTACATCGCCCCATGAAACATCCTCCCAAAACTGCTTAACAGCACCAGCTATGATAGGGCCTCTCCATATTACAGGATCAGTCTCCTTATCCATAAGAAGATTCATAGAGATAACCTTTATTCCATCAGCAGTTTCAACTGGATACATAGTTGTACCCTCTGCATTGCATGTGACCTTCTCTGTAAGTCCAAATGACTTAGGAATTGAAGGTCCAGTTATATCAGCATCAATGATAGCTGTCTTTAATCCCTTCTTAGATGCATTAACTGCAAGAAGTGATGTAACCATAGACTTACCTACACCACCCTTACCACTCATTACAGCGATTACCTTTTTGACCCCTCTATAGTTATTAGGATCCTTCTGTGGCTGTGTTCTATCCTCACAATTAGAACTACAGCTTCCACAATCATGTGTACATTCTTCACTCATTTTCTAAATCCCTCCATTTATTTATCTAGTTCACTTAGATACAGTGGCAGTCCGAATAAAACTCCACCGCCCAATATATTACCTATTGTAACAAATATCATGCTTTTTGCAACCGCTGCTATCCTGATATTGCCAAGCAGCATATATGCTATCGAAAATGTTCCCATATTAGCAACACAATGCTCAAATCCTGACAGCACAAATGTCATAATTACAAAAAACATAATTATCAGCTTTCCGCTCTCACTCTTTAACTTTGTTCCTGTAAATACCGCAAGGCACACAAGAAAATTACACATCATGCCTCTTATCACAAGCTGTAACGCTGATATATCAAGCTTTCCATATATAAAGCTGTTATAGTAATCCGTAAGTATGCCATGTGACACACCGCTGCATACAAACAACGCTGCCAGTATAAATGCTCCTATAAAGTTGCCAATGTAGCTTAAACACCACACTTTAACCATATCCTTAACAGAAACCTTCTTCTTATACGCTCCCATCGACATCACAAAATTATTTCCCGTGAATAGTTCACCATTCATAAAAACAACCAGTATGATTGCAATTGCAAATAAAAATGAGCTAAGAAGCTTTCCCCACTGTGGATACGTGCTAAGAAGCACTGATGCCGTCATATTTGACAGAATTGTTGCTACCACAATATAAAATCCAGCCATAATAGCTCTTATCATGTATCTTCCCAGATGTTCATTGCACAGTCGTGCTTTGTTGACCGCCGCGAGTGCGACCGAATCACAATCCTTATTATTCACTTTCTTCCTCCGGTTTATTACATACAAATACTTAATTTATATGCATATTTTAGGCACAGCCATTGGCTATTATAATACCGGCATATTTATTATTCAACCATATATTACATGTGTTTTTTGCACGAAATCGCAAACAATAAATATGTAACCTGAAAATAATTCTTCATATTTTAGGAGGCTTCAAATATGTTTTATAACGATTGTTACTGGGACATCCATGACATGCCCGAAAAAGTATACCATGACAGCATGCGCGCTATTGATGCCAACAAAGACCATATGACACCTGAACAGGTGCGCACCGCCGTCACACAGACCATGACAGGCCTCGCACCTGACGGATACAGCCAGTTATGTGACAGGCTTGCAACAAGAAGCTTTCAGGGATAATTATCTTCCCATGATTTTACCTGCTACGCAGTTGAGTGCAAATATAACCATATCCACAACTACTATCGTAGCTCCGACAGGTGTTGAGAATAATATTGATATCAGCAGTCCGAATGTTGCACCAATCACAGAAAGTACTGCTGAATATATTATAACCGATTTAAAGCTATACATCACTCTCATCGCAGACAATGCCGGGAATATAAGAAGTGCTGTTATAAGCAGTGAACCCACAAGATTCATGGCAAGCACAATTATCACTGCTGTTATAACAGCAATTACCATATTGTACATATCAGCATTTTTGCCAGTCGCCTTAGTAAAGTTCTCGTCAAATGTCACAGTGAATATCCGATTGTAGAAAAGGCAGAAAAACAGCACAACCACAATAGATGCCGCAATACACAGCTTAACATCTACAGAAGTAAGTGTAAGGATTGTCGTTGAACCAAAAAGTGTCGAACACACATCTCCAGATACATTTGCTGAAGTCGAGAATATATTCATAACAAGATATCCAACTGCAAGTGCTCCAACTGAGAGCATAGCAATTGCCGCATCCCCTTTAAGTCTTGTATTCTGACCCGTTCTAAGCAGAAGAATTGCTGTAATTATTGTAACTGGCATAACTATTATTGTATCGCTTGTCAGATGAAATATAGTCGCAACTGCCATAGCCCCGAAGGCGATATGCGAAAGTCCGTCCCCGATAAATGAAAATCTCTTTAACACAAGCACAACTCCGAGAAGTGATGAACACAGAGCTATAAGTATTCCTACTATAAATGCATAGCGGACAAATGGATAATCAAAATAAAATTGAAGTTTTGCTATCGTCTCACTCATTGATTTCAACCTCCCCTGAAAGAAAATGTTTTGCCAGATCCTGCTTCATATACTGTTCTCTTGTGCCATAATAGCTTTTTTCTCTCGTTATATGAAGCACATGGCTTGCATACGAAAGAGCCTGTAAATCATGCGATACCATAATTACTGTTATGCCTTTATTGTTAAGCTCTTTGATAATCTGGTAAAATTCCAGGGTAACCTTAGGGTCAAGCCCTGTAACTGGCTCATCAAGCAGAATAATCCTGCTTGCTGCACACAAAGCCCTTGCAAGAAGAGTTCTCTGCTGCTGTCCTCCTGACAGATTGCGGTAACATTCTTTTCTCAAATCCCACATTCCAAGTTCTGAAAGCTTATCCTTTGCAAGCTGCTTCTCAGCCTTGCCATAGAAGGGATTTCTGCCAAGATGTGATAATGTACCCGATAACACAACTTCCCATACTGTCGCTGGAAAATCTCTCTGCACAACTGTCTGCTGTGGTAGATAGCCTATCTCATACGATTTCAAGCCATCACCTCTTATTATCTCACCGCCCATTGCATCTGTGAGCTGTAAAAGCGTCTTTACAAGTGTACTCTTGCCGGCACCATTTTCACCAACTATACACAGATAATCGCCTTTATTAATCTCAAAATTAAGCCCGCTGACGATAGACTTGCCATCATATCCGAGTGCGAGGTCTTTACATGTTATATATGCCATAATCCTATAGTCCTTTCTTCAGCGCCAGCAGATTATCTTCCATAATTCCTATATAGCTCACTCCCGCTGCGATATCTTTATTGGATACCGACTGCATGGAATTCATGGTAACAATCTCCTGATTCTTTGTTTTTGTGTTCTTTACAATAGTCTGTGCAACTCTTTTGTCTGAATTCTCAATTACATATATTGTCTTAAGTCCAAGTTCATCAGCCTTTCCTGACAAAAATGTAACTGTCTCAAAACTCGCCTCTGTCTCGGCACTACATCCTGGAAATGCCGCATAATATGTAAGTCCATACTCATCTGCCAGATATCTGAATGGGAAGCGGTCACCGAACATAATCGTCTTATCAGCCGCACCAGACACAGTTTCTCTGTATCTGTTATCAAGCTCCTTTAATCTGCTTATATATTCCTTTGCATCAGCCTCGTACTTGTCAGCATTATCACTGTCAATCTGTTTAAGGTTGTCTGCAAGCTCCTGCGTGATAATCATTGCATTGCCAAGCGAAAGCCACATATGCTCGTCATATTCAAGCTCCTCGTCATCATCATGCTCATCTTCACTATGCTCATGTCCATCATCACTATGTCCATCGCCATGTGAATCACTGTCTGAATCATGGCTGTGCGAATGACTGTCATGCTTCTCCTCCTGCATGCCCTCAACAAGTTCTTCAACCTTTGCCTTATCACCAATGACTTCCATCATATTGACAACTTTCATGTTCTTGTTTCTGGCATTCTTCAATGCATCACTCACCCATTTATCAGATGAACCGCCAACATACACGAACATGTCGGCTGTCGCAACCTGATACATGTCATCAACTGTCGGCTGGTAGCTGTGCATGTCAACGCCATTGCCAAGCAGAAGCTTTACATCAAATCTGTCATCATCGCCAATTATCTGCTTAACCCAGTCATACTGAGGAAATGTTGTACACACAATCTTGTATCTGCCATCTCCCGCATAATCACCACTGACACTGCATCCTGTGAGCGTTGTAAACCCTGCCATCATAACCACAAGACACAGCGCAAGCACGATATGGGCAAGCTGTTTTCTATACTTTCTTATCATCTAAATTATTCTCCATTCCTAAAATTCTCACGCTTTCGCAAGCTTTGCACACTCACTGCACAGACCTGAAAGCATTGAGTTCTCACATTCGAGCTTAAATCCATATTCATCCATAAGACTCTGCTGAAATCCAGCCATAATCTCACAATTCATATGAAATATTTTTCCACACACCCTGCAATGAAGATGAAGATGGCTGTGACATCCGCCATCAGCACGCTCAATCCTGTACTGGTATGTATCACTGTTAGCTGTCTTGTACTTTGCAATCTTGTTCTTATCAACAAGCTTATCAAGATTTCTGTATATCGTTGTAAGATTAACCTTACAGTCGTTTTCTTCCATATATGAAACAACATCCCCGACAGAAAACTGCTGGTTCTCATGTGTATCTATAAACTGCTGTATAACCTGTGCAGTCTTTGTATTATAATTTTTCTGCATATGCCGCTCCTCAATCTATAATCCTGAAATTAAAAAAGTATGCAAAATGCAATTCATTTGCATTTTGCATACTAACACTTATATATAAGTTCGTCAAGAGAATTTGCAAATTATTTGCAAATTCATATATAATACTATAATATTCCCATCTTAACATAATCCAATAACCAATTAATATCTTTAACTATTATTGATAACTAAATTATATTTAAGAGATGGAAGAAAATCTTAATTTTTACACTACTGATTTAATTTTTTATTTATTTACCCTTTGAGACGAATTAGAAAACCATCCAGTTTCTCCTTGTACAGTCTCAAATGTAACACTGTTAAATCCTACAATAACAGAAGTCGCATTCCCTACATCTATATGCTGTTTTATATATCTTGTTGTTGTATGACATCCAAACATGTTATAACTATTTGCCCCTGACCAGTATGTCCCTGATAAAAATCCTGTTTTTTTCACATAAAAATTCCCTTGTAATTTTGAAGTTGCTTCATCACATTCAAAAGTAAAATATAATGACCCTTTATTGTCACTCCATTCTTTAAATCCAACATGCAATATAGCCAATTCTACACTTCCATCATCAACACTACAATTCATTGGAAGCATAGTTATATCTTCGCATACATAACTAATTATGTCCCCATTATCATTTTTAAACATCACTACTGATACACCATTCTTTAAATTTTCAATAGATAATTCAAATTCAATCATATTATCTGTATCTACTTCATTATCATTTGCAAATACCACTAAAAAATTATTATTTAAATTGAGCATTATTATTAACATTATTACTATAATTTGTTTCCATATTTTATTCATATTCATTCATTTTCTCCTATTTTTTATACACATATAAATCTTTGCCACAATCAATCCTACACCTGCCCCAATCAATACTCCTGCTATTTTCATGGATGGTTTAGTCTGCACAAACATTGCTGTCGGTCCATCTGCACTGCCTGTCGTCTGAAAAGATAATGGAATTTTTTGAACAAACAGCATATAACATCCTATAATTATTGACGTGCTGCATACACATAAAAAAATTATATTTACTACAAAATACAATACTTTATTCTTACTTAGTGGAATTTTAACGTTATGTGGAATCTCATCTCTCTTTGCATTAAATAATTCTGAAACAGACACCCCCAACACATTCGATAATCTTTCAATACTATCAACATCTGGTATTCCTTTTCCACGTTCCCATTTGCTTACAGCCTTATCAGTTACGCCAAGTTTATCCGCAAGCTCTTTCTGTGTCATATTCTGTTCTTTTCTAAGTTGTGCTATAAACACTCCTATATTGTTCATATTCATATAATTAATTCACCTCCTTCTTTTCTTAAAATTTAATAAAATCAAACATATATCTTTTTTAAGATACCCACTGTAGAAAAATATGTCAATCTACGCTGCGTTTACAAGCCATTTTTAGTAATTAATCAAGCCAAAAAGCTGTAAATTCATCTAAAACAACCTCATTTTGCCATAGCATTCTATGTAAATCACATATAAAATGAACATATATATAGCTACCCCATAAAGGAGGATTAGAATTATGTTAAGCATTAGTGATAATAAAAGATACCTTATCAAAGATGGCAAGCCATTTTTCTGGCTTGGTGACACAGCGTGGCTGATATTTGCCAATATAACAGAGGAAGAAGCCTACATTTATCTTAAAAACAGAGCCGACAAAGGATTTACTGTAATTCAGGCTGTCCTTGTGTATTCACTTGAGAACACCGAGGTCATCAACCGCATGTACTATGCAGGGATTGAGCCTGCAAGCGAACAGTACTGGCAGCACGTTGACAGAATAATTAAAATGGCTGATGAACTGGGATTATATATGGCTCTGCTGCCTTCATGGGGAAGTCTTGTCAAATCTCAGGCAATAACGCTTGATAACGTCCTTGATTATGGTCACTTTCTTGCTGAAAGATACAGAGATTATAACAATATCATATGGGTTCTCGGCGGTGACATTAAAGCAGAAAATTATGTAGACATCTATAGAAAGCTTGGCAATTATCTTAAAGAAGCAACACCTGACAAGCTCATAACATTTCACCCATTTGGAAGATGCTCACCTACAATGTGGTTTGCAGATGATGAGTGGATTGATTTTAATATGTTCCAGTCAGGACACAGAAGATACGACCAGTGCAGTCTCGGAGCATGGGATGACACTGACAATCCTTCTTACTACGGAGAAGATAACTGGCGTTACGTCGACAACGCATTATCTGTAAGCAATAAACCTGTTCTTGACGGCGAACCTTCTTACGAGTGGATTCTACAGGGATTACACGATGCCTCGCAGCCATACTGGAAAGCTAAAGATGTAAGAAGATATGCCTACTGGTCAGTACTCGCCGGCGCATGCGGACACACATATGGCGATAACGCTGTCATGCAGTTTTACACACCAGGACATATAGGCGTTAATTATGGTGCCGCCTGCACATGGCAGGAAGCTATACACCATGATGGTTCTGGACAGATGACACACCTTAAGAATCTCATTGAATCTGTAGACTTCATCAATGGAAAGCCTGATGAAACACTTTTATTATCAGGTCAGAAAGAAAAATATGAGCGTGTTGCTGTATTTGCCGGCTCTGATTACCTCATCGCATACGATTACAGCGGAAATCCATTCACACTGGACACCTCTTCATATAAAGGCTGTGAAATGTGGTGGGTAAGCCCGGTTACTGGCATTAGAAGCTATATCGGGAGATGTGATGGTGATGTATTTGACGCACCTTCATTTGCAACTATTGAACACGACAACACAGACAGGGTACTTATGATAACGCCTCTTTAACTGCCTCTCCCCATATCTGTACAAGCCTGTCAACAGAATAAGCCGCATTCGCCGGGCTGGTTGATGGCAGTGTGACAGCCTCAAGCCCAAGAATGTCCTGCTGGTATTTCTTATAATATCTGCCAGATGTATTGCCATTGCAGAATACATGGCTGACCTTTGACTGATTGATTATCGGAGCAAGGTCAGTCGGCACAACATTTTTGATACTGCTGTCACTCGAACCGATAATATCGCAGCTATATATTGTATCCCACAGTGCAATGTGGTTTCTGTGCAAAAGTGCCTTTTTATCCTCAATTGTGGTGGGAACTGCTTCCCCTGTTACCACCGCAATCACTTTCCAGAACCTGTTCTGCGGATGTCCATAGAAAAACATCTGCTCCCTTGATTTAACAGACGGAAGGCTTCCAAGAATAAGAATCTTAGAAGCCTCATCATACAATGGTGGAAATGGATGCACTATGTGTTCATATTTTGAATCAGGCATGTCTTACCTCCCAATATCTTCACGCACTTCATTAGTTATAGTCTCACCACCCTGCTCACTCCATTCAGCAGCAAATGTATCAAAATATGATATATCCTCGGCTCCGCATATAATCTTTAAGTACGCTTCTTTCTCTTTTTCTTTCAGACGCCACCACCGTGTTTTCATCGTGTCTGTCGTCCTAAAATACTTTGAATCCACAACCCTTATATCACCCTCATTAAGCAGTCTGCACGCTGTTATTCTTGACATGTATGCTGCCCACTGCGTACTTGTTGCACCTTTTCTTCCAAGTGTGCTATCGCGCCCATGCTTGCGTGACACTATATATGTCCCTCCTGTATTCTGAATATATGAATTGCAGGCATCATAAAAAGATTTTTCAAGTAATTCCAGCTCGTCAGGGTCACTCTCCCCTGCAAGCGCCTTGTCAATTTTTTCATAACATATTGACAAAGCATTATTATAATCTACATTAATTGAGATTGGACGCGCTGTAGGCTCTACATTGAACTGGTAATAATTGGCAAATTCCTGGGAATCATTGCTGTCATATCTTGCGCTGTCAAACATCACACTTATAATTTTAGCCACTATCTCAGGATGTTCATACCCCTTTCTTACCACAACATATTTGTAGCATGGATTCTGGCTGTGATAGCTTGTACTGCCATCAGCAGAAGTCTGTATCAGATAAGGCTGCCAGTCCGCATCCGCATTAATGCTCACCGCGTTGGCAAGCGGATTATTCGGTGCCCACCATGGTCCGAAGAACGAACCGCATCTGCCATTCTCAATAAGTTCACATATATTAGTTGTCGTTCTAAGCAGGAAATCATTATCAATAATGCCATCACTGTATAGCTGGCTTATGTACTCAAGCGCATTTTTTGCCTCCTGCGTAACTGAACCATACACAACATTTCCATCCGAATCTTCAATCCACTGCTTAGGATATGCGTTAAAACATGCAAATATAATATCCAGCAGAAATTCACTGCTGTAGCCACACTCGCCTGTCAGCTCTGTATCCACAACAAGCCCGACTGTGTTACTCTTTCCATTCTCATCAACACCATTATTGCCGGGGTCTTTTTCAATAAATGCTTTGATTATGTCAACAACATCATCTATCGTCTTAGGCTCTGACATTCCCAGTTTATCCATCCAGTCCTTGCGAAGCCATACCAGATTAGGACCATCTGTTATATTAGTCTCTGGAAGTGCCATAATCTTTCCGTCAAATGTAACCATATCTTTAAGCGCATCACCATAACTGTTATATATCGCCTTAATCCTGCTGCTTGTACAGTTATTATAGCTCTCTGTCAAATCCTCAATCATGTCAGCTTCAACAAGTCTCTGCAAATCGTCCTGACTTGAAACCATCATAATATCTGGCAGAGTTCCCATGGAAATCGCCATAGATACATTCGTGTTATACTGCGTATCCTGCGCCTCAAACACATCAACATTCTGTACATTAATCATAGATTTGATATATCTTGTGTAAGCATTGTCTGTGTATGTATCGCCCTCCGGCATATTGGAATTATTGACACTTGTCATCTTGCCAAGTGTGTAATTAATAGTCTCAGGATATGCGCCATAAGGAGTTGTCATGGCATAATACATTCTGTCGTCCTGCACATTGGTGTCGGTATAGACACTTTTAGCCGGGCTGCTGCACCCGGCTGAAAGTAATGATATTGTGACAGCTAATGCTGTGAGTTTTTTAAATGTTTTCACCATCCGCTACCCCTTTACTGCTCCTGACATGCTCTCATTATAGCATTTTTGCATTATCATAAACAAGGCTGCAATTGGGATTGATATAAGCACAGCTCCTGCTGCGAATCTTGTGTACCACACATCAACATATTCCTTTTCAAGCATCTGCCATAAACCGATTGCCACTGTGTAGTAGTTGGCATTGGCACGACAGATTACTCTTGCAAATATGAAATCAACCCAAGGTGCAATAAATGAAGTAAGTACTGTATATACGATGATTGGCTTGCTTAAAGGTATTGTAATCTGAGTAAATACCTGCCATTTCGTTGCTCCATCAATCAGAGCGGCTTCATCAATAGTCTTAGGAATCGTGTCAAAGAAACCTTTGGCTATGTAGAACTGTATTCCGGCTGATGCCGAGTATACAAGCACAAGCGCAACTCTTATCATAGAACCTTCTGACAAACCAACCGCTTTCAGTATGTAATACACTGCAACCATTGCCATAAATGCAGGGAAAAGTCCAAGTATCATGGCGATATTCATCATAGTCTTACGAAGCTTGAATTTAAGTCTTGACATACAATACGCAACTGACAAAACAAAGAATGTAGATATTATACATGAAAACACAGCAACTATAAGTGTATTTTCAAACATTCTTGGGAAATTAAGAATTCCCGTGTCTGTAAACAGTTTAATATAGTTATCAAGCGAGTATGCTTTAGGGAAGAAGGAGCTTGTATATGCACCCTTCTGTGCCCTGAAACTTGTGAGGATTATCCAGAAAAGTGGTATTACCCAAACAACCGCTAATATTGTAAGCACTGCGTGTGCCAATACATTTCTTGCAATCTTTTTCTTTTTCATTGGAAGCCCTCCTCATCTTTGTAAGATTTCGTCCTTCTGTATACAAGAAGTGAGCCTATTGCCAGGAATATGAATGTCATAATACCTATAACGGCACCGAGGTTATAATATTGGAAATCAACTGTCATCTTGTACAGCCACGTTACAAGAAGGTCGGTCTTGCCGGCAGTTGCGCCAGCCAGAACCGGATCCCCCTTAGTAAGAAGGTATACAATGTTGAAGTTGTTAACATTGGCTGTAAATGTAGTTATCAGATATGGTGTTGTGACAAAGAACATATATGGCATTGTAATCTTTGTGAATTTCACAAATGCATTAGCACCATCTACGTCTGCTGCCTCATACAGCTCCAGAGGAATATTCTGAAGAATTCCTGTAACCTGAAGGATTGTGTATGGAATACCAACCCACAGGTTGACAACGATAACCGTAACTCTTGCCCATGTTGCATTCGTGAAAAATGGAAGTGACCTCTCAATCCATCCCAGATTCTTTAACACAACATTTATGATACCATCCTGGCTCAACATACTTCTCATGATAAGAAGGGAGACAAACTGTGGTACAGCTATCGAGAGAACGAATATGAAGCGCCAGAATGATTTAAACTTAGTTCCTTTCCTGTTAATCAGGAGTGCAACAAGAATACCTAATATATAATTAAGTCCTGTTGCAAATATAGCCCATATGATAGTCCATCCAAGTACTGACCAGAACGACTGGCCGATTGAACTTCCAGAATTAAATATCTGCTTGAAATTCTCAAGTCCAACCCAGTTAAACAATACAAGGTGGCTGTCAACTTTGCTGTAATTCGTAAATGCCATGCTTATCATGAATATAAGCGGCAGAATTGTAAATATAAGTATTCCGCTCACTGGAAGTGCCAGAAGAAGTCTGTGAAGGTTCTCATTAAATAACGATTTAATATCCTCCACAAATGTGTTAATATGCTTGCCTTCAGCCATTCTTACCTGTACTTTATAAGCACTTTTAACTGAGCCAGCCATAAGAACGATATATGCTGCTATTATGAACAATGTTGCTATTCCATATAAAAGTATAAGAAGTGAATTATCACCAGCTACATATTCATATATCCCAAGCTTCTCGTTCCATATCTCCTGCTGTGGTCTTCCACCAAGGCTTGGAAGCATGGCAAGACAGTTGATTCCTTTAAATATCATGAAGCATATGAAGCTGACCTCCAGAGCAAGAAACAGAATTCCTTTGATTATCTGTTTTCCTGCGATATTACCAAGTCCAAGTATAATAGCGCTTAGTCTGGTAATGGCATTACCTTTTCTGAATGCCTGAATAAATCCATCATCTTTCATCGCCATAACCTCCTGTTACCAGATGGCTGTCATTGATTCAACCACTGACAGCCATCTGTTTATTAATCACCCTGAACTTATTTACTTACTATTGATGTATTAATCTGCTTATAGAAATCCTGTGTCTTAGCCGCAGCATTGTCCATTGTAACCTCACCATTAACTACAGCCTTAGCAAAATTCTGTGCTGGTGTCCAGTAATCATTCATTCCTGATACTGTAGGCTGGATAACTGATGTCTTGTTAAATGTGTCATTCTGTGCTGTTACAAGTGCATCTTTCTTGACTGCATCTGTTGCAAGAAGCTCTGTGTTACAAGGAATAACACCTCTTAACTCATAGTGGCTCTGCTGTGCATCCTTGCTGCCAAGATACTTAGCTAATGCTACAGCTACCTGCTGATACTTGCAGTTAGGATTAACTGCGATTGCCTTAGAACCTGCGAATGCTTTAAGCTGCTTATCTGTTCCACCAATCTTTAATGTTGGAAGTGAAACTGCACCAAAGTTGTTGCCAAGGATTTCCTTAACGCTCTTGTAATCCCATGAACCTGAGAAATAAGCACCAACAGAACCATCTCTTAATCCAGCTATACCTACACCCTGATAGTCATTGACAAAATTAGGATTGTTAACTAATGAAACCATAGCCTGTGTTGCCTGTGTTCCCTTATCGCCAGAAATGTCGATTCCTGCTGCATTATCCTTACCATCTTTGCCAAAATATGAACATCCATTAGCCAGATAGAATGTTGACATATACCAGCCTTCAGTTATGTTAAATGCTACCTTGTTCTTAGAAAGCATTGTATCAAGGCTCTTTACATCACTCTCTGAAAACTTGCTCTTATCATAATACATAAACCATGTATTAGTTGTAAAAGGTACTCCATAGATGCTTCCACCAACAGATACAGAATCTACAATAGTGTTTGAATTAGTTTTCTTTATGTAATCTGCTGTTTCGCCACCAAGCTTTGCTATAGCATTAGCATCAACAAGTGCCTGAAGCTGGTCATTTGCGAAGAAATATACATCTCCTGAATTACTTGGATCCTGTGTTACTGTCTTACTTGCATCTGCCTCGGCACATACGCCATAATCAAATGTAAGGTCCCAGTTAGGATGTTCTGCATTGAACTTCTCACACATTGTCTGAAGCCATTTGCCATTCTCCTCAGCCTGGTCTTCCGCAGGTCCCCATACCTTGATAGTCGCTGTAATCTTATCCTCTGTCTTAGAATCTCCACCTGTGCTGGCTGCATTATTTCCCGAACCGCAGCCTGTCATAAGTGTTCCACACATCGCTGTCACCATAAGCGCAGCCGCTAATTTTTTAAGTCTCATAATAAAAACCCTCCTTAATAATCTAATCATCAATTACCTGTTGTTTTCCGACGTCTTTAACTTTTCTTGATGATTTAATTATATTAGGAAGGTTATAAATTTAAAATATAAGGTATTTTAGAAACATGTTGGTTTTTTATGATATTAATTCTTTACGCTCTGTAATCAATCTGCCTTGCCGGGAATTTAATCATGATTGTCGTTCCCTCACCCACAACGCTCTCAACCGCCAGATGATATTCCTCTCCGTAGAACAGCCTGATTCTATCATTGACATTGCGCGCACCATAGCCTTTAGACTCTGCTGTAAGAAAGCTTGCACATACATTCTCATCCATTCCAACACCATTATCAGACACAGAAAGCCACACAATATCTATGCTCTCCCCCGCTCTGTTCCTGTACGGTCTGCGGCTTCCCTTAATAGTTATGACACCTCTCTTGTCAGTCAGAAGGTCTATTCCATGGTCAATCGCATTCTCCACAAGCGGCTGTAATATAAGATTTAATGACTCAACTTTAAGAATATCATCACTTATATCAATATTCACATCAAATGAATTATCATGCATAATCTGCTGAATCTCTATATACGACCTGACATTGCTGACTTCCTGCTCCAGCAGAAGCGTATTCTTGCCCTTGTTAAGCGAAGTCCTGTAGTAATTCGACAATGCAAGAGTTATTCTGCTTATATCATCCTGCTCATATTCAATCGCCTTCCAGTTGATAAGCGACAGCGAATTATACAGGAAATGTGGGTTAATCTGTGCCCTTAATGCCCTCATCTCAGATTCTTTCTGGCTTATACGTCCTTCATACACCTGCGTGATAAGATTTTTTGTCTGTGTAGTCATGCCATTAAAGCCCTGAATCAGCTCACCAATCTCATCTTTATCCTCTGTCTGGATAACCGCATCAAAATCTCCCTGCTCAACCTTTGCCATGCTTGCCTGAAGCTTCTTGATTCTCTTCGTGATAAATCCAGATGTTGATATTATGGCAGCAGCCAGACCAAGCAGTGCCACTGCAACAGCAACTACTATCATCGCAGCTATCGAATTAGTTGAGCTCAGCATAAGCTTTCTTGGCTCATATACATAGGTTGTCCAGCCTGTGACTGGCGATTCTTTTCTTATCAGCGCATATCCTGCGGAATTATCACATGTATTGTCATCCCAGCACGCTTCATTAGTCATTTTCTCCAAAGTAGTCTTTTCAGATATTCTTCCAGTATCATTGTTGTCCGAATAATTCAAAACATACCTGTCATCATCTAAATTATCAAACTCTCCGATAACTGCTCCATTGCCATCAACAACAATCATTCCACAGTTAGCCTCAAGTCCCTGTCTGTACGATGACATGACACTGTCATAATCAACATCAATATATATGATTCCTGTGACGCCCATCTGCTCAAGAGTTGACATTTTTCTTGCAGATATCAGCTTTTTATTGTCCTTATCAACATACCAGTTAATCGCCGTAGAACCCACCGCACTGCTGTAAAAAGGCTCATTTTTAATCTCATCAATAGGCGCAATTGTAGTGTCATGCTTGATTCCGTTATCCACATACACCGTAACCCTGTTGATATCATCATGGAAATATTTAAGTGACGACAGCATCGGGTCAAATGTCGTGACAATCTGGCTGTACATCTCATAAGTACCGCTATAATCATACGCAAGCACTCTGGACACTGTCTCATTAAATGTTATGTAATTAGAAAGATTGTTATAGACCTCTATCTGTCCATCCACCGTAGCGACAGACTGCTCAAGCGAGCCTTGCATGCTTCTTATATCTCTGTCCATAAGAATTGAACGCATCTGCACGAATGCAAATGCGAACAAAACAAACAGCGGAATAAGACCAGTAACTATATAGATACTGGCAAGCTTATTCTGCAATTTTATGTTGTTAATCCTCTGTCTTATCCCTCTCAAGCAAACCGTACCTCTCTTATTCCGCGCCGTCCCTGAACTTTTGTGGGCTGACACCATAATACTCTCTGAAACTCTGGCAGAAATATGACACATTCGGATATCCCACCTTCTCGCTGATACCTACAATCTTCATGTTAGTATCCTCAAGCATCTCCTTCGCTTTCTCCATACGATACTGCTTGATATATTTGCTAAGATTCTGCCCTGTCTCTTTCTTAAACAGCGAACTCAGATAACTTGGTGCAAGGTAAACCATATCGGCAAGCTGCTGTGCGCTTATCTCCTCACCGTAATGTCCGTGGATATAATCCTTTACCATCTCTATCTCTCTGTGCGACACAACCGGATTAGCTCCAAAAGTCTTCTCCAGCAAATCAATATTCTTATTGACGATATCCATAATGCATGTGAAATCCTCTGATGTATACAGCCTGTCTATCTCCCTGCTGAACTCATCTTCATTTGCTCCCGGTATATTGTCATAGAAATCCTTTAACAGATTAGAGAACACAAATTTAATATATATATGTGAAAAATTCGACTGTCCCCTGTACTTCTTGCACAGTGCCTCAAAATGTATTCTTAAGAATGTAACATCCTTCATCTTGATATCCTGTTTCATCTGCTTCATGAGAGCATCATCATCAATCTGCACTAACACTGGTGTCTGGGTATTCACATAATCAGAATAGATGTATCTGTCAGTCTGGTAGAACTTATTATTCATAAGCGTTTCCAATTCATCCATCACACCCGATATCTTATGATAATCATTGAAAAAATCAGACACAGCCGCATACATAAACTGTCCACTCTGTTCATATATGTAATCGTGCAGGTATGCAAGAAACTTCTCAATGCCATCACCATCATCCGCTGTTTCATCCATTTTCAGCAATATAACAGACTGTTGGGGATTTAAGTTAAGATACTGGTAATTAAACTTTTTATCTGTATTATTCTTTCCTAATGCTCTAAAATCCTGAACTGCCTTATTAAAGTCAAAATCATACTTTCCAAAATAATCCGAATTAAATTCAACAAGCACAAGCCTGTTAAATCCATTAAGGAATTCCGTATCCTCAACGATTCCATCTGCGGCACTGCCATTGATAAGTGAATACAGATAAAACTGCCTCAGGCTGTTAGCCTGCTTGTTATAATCTTCATTTTTCCTTAATTCCTCATCAATCTCACTTATAACTTTAAGTATAGTGCTCTTAAACTCTGCAGGGTCTACCGGCTTTAGAATATAATCCTCAACTCCCAGCTTGACGGCAAGCTTTGCATACTCAAACTCATTATATCCAGAAAATATAATTGTCTTGAGCTTAATCCCGCTGTCCTTCACATTCTTTATAAGTTCAATTCCACCCATAAAAGGCATCTTGACATCTGTTAAAAGAATGTCAACATGCCCTTCACCCTTGTTATTATCTGAAATAATATAATCATATGCTTCCCTGCCATTCTCAGCCTCTATAATGCCAAGATTAACGCCCATCCGCTTGAGAAGCATCTTAATGCCATTACGCTCTATCTTTTCATCATCTACAATCAGGATATTATACATACACGTCTGCCTCGCCCACCATCTAAGATATAATACTTCAGGGGCACAAAGTCCAAAAACTTGTTGTGCTGTCACAAAAAGCTTTTGAACTTCTTCCCCGACATCATCATGTTAATATTATAATCTCTTATGACACTATAGGCAATTGTTTTACAACTTAAATATATCCCTGTTGTATTCCTCTATCGTCCTGTCTGATGAGAAAAATCCTGCATTGGCAATATTGATAAGCATCTTTTTACCCCATGCCCTGCGGTCTTCATAATCTGCTAATGCCTGCTCCTTGACATCAATATAACTCTTTAAATCAAGCAGTGCCATGAACCAGTCCTTGCCAACTATCTCACTATACAGACGACGCAGGTTTACTTCATCTCCTGCAGCCAGCATTGTGTCAGATACAATGAAATCAACGCACTGTTTTATAACCGGATCTTCTTCATATAATTTTCTTGCAGAATAATCACTGTTGGCATAATGTGCAATAACCTCATCACTTGATGCGCCAAATGTATAGATATTATCTTTACCTACAAGCTCAGCAATCTCAACATTGGCTCCATCCATTGTTCCAAGTGTAACAGCTCCGTTAAGCATGAACTTCATATTGCCAGTTCCACTTGCCTCTTTAGATGCAAGTGATATCTGTTCAGATATGTCACAGGCCGGAATAAGCTTCTCTGCAAGAGTTACGTTATAGTTCTCAACCATGATAACTTTAAGATATCGATTCACATCGTCATCTGCTGCAATCACCTTTGAAAGTGTCAGAATCAGATGGATAATATCCTTGGCAATTGTGTATGCTGGTGCAGCCTTTGCTCCAAATATGACGGTAATAGGTGTCTTAGGAATATTACCATTCTTGATGTCAAAATATTTGTATATGACATAAAGCGCATTCATCTGCTGTCTCTTGTATTCATGCAGTCTCTTGACCTGAACGTCATATATAGAATTATCATTTATGACAATTCCCTGTGTGTCATAAAGATATCTTGCAAAAGCTGTCTTATTGTGCTGCTTTATTTTTAACAGATTGTCGATTTCAGATATATCATCTGCGTATGCAAGCAGTTCTTTAAGCTTCATGGCATCATGCCTGTAGCCATCACCTATAAGACGTGTTATATAATCTGCAAGCTCATGGTTGCAGTGGATAAGCCATCTTCTGAATGTTATGCCATTAGTTTTGTTGTTAAACTTATCCGGATATATCTTGTAGAAGTTATTAAGCTCTGTATTTTTAAGGATTTCTGTATGAAGCTTTGCAACTCCATTAACACTCATTCCATAATGAATATCAATGTGCGCCATATGCACAATTCCTTTGCTGTCATCATCACGTTCTTCAATGATATACACAGAACTGTCCGTATAACGCTCCCTCACCCTTCTGTCAAGCTCTCTTATCACAGGCATAAGCTGTGGAACACATTTTTCAAGGTATCTAACCGGCCACTTTTCAAGAGCCTCTGCAAGAATTGTGTGATTAGTATATGCACATGCAGCTGATACAATTGCAACTGCCTCATCCATTGTTATAGGGGTTCCATCAATATCACCATTCTCTGTGAGAAGTCTTATCAGTTCCGGAATAATCATTGTAGGATGTGTATCATTTATCTGGATAACAGCCAGCTCCGAAAGATTTCTGTATGACTTTCTTTCTCCTTCTGGCAAAGATGCATTGACTGCCTCACATTTTGCACGGCACTCATCCAATATAAGCCTTGCACCATTACTTACCATAAAATACTGCTGATAGATTCTTAACAATCTTCCCTTTTCGTCACTATCATCCGGATATAGGAACAATGTAAGATTCTTTTTTATATCATCTTTATCAAAATCAATTCCGTCACCCTTTACAATTGATTCATCAATAGTGTCTATGTCAAATAAATGTAACTTATTTGTTGTCTTCTCACCATACACATTGATATCATACATTTTAGAGACAACACTGAAATCCGCAAAATCAATCTGATAAGACACATCTGTCGGAATAAGCCAGCTATCCTTACCTATCCATGGATTAGGCACTTCCTTCTGCTTGCCATTCTCCAATATCTGACGGAATAATCCAAGATGATAGTTAAGACCGATACCATCACCATTGAGCCCGAGATTAGCGATTGAATCAAGAAAACATGCAGCAAGCCTTCCAAGTCCACCATTACCAAGAGACGCTTCGCTCTCAATCTCTTCAATCTCAGCAAGATTCTTTCCTGCTGTTTCAAGCTCTGCCCTGACCTCATCATACACACCAAGGTTAATAAGGTTGTTAGACATAAGTTTTCCAATAAGAAATTCTGCTGATACATAATATAATTTTTTACCAAGCTTTGATTTCAAAAAATCATCATCACGCTCACGCGCTGCCTCAATTCTTGCGACATACTCTTTAATAACAGCATAACATTCCTCATTGCTGCACGCTTCAAGATTTTTGTCTAATAACTCATTACATATAGCATTTAATTTGTTTGTCATAAATTTACTCTCCATTCTAATGTATTGTTATATTACGAATGTCCCTCTTCTTATATGCTAATTATATCGCCACATATATTTTTTTCTTGATTTATTATATCTTTTACTTGTACAATACTATCATAATAAACATCAGAAGGAGTATCTATGCAAGAATTATTATACGAAACTCTCCATGAAATCAAAAGCCACTATAACACTGACTTTTCATACAACACATATCCCTGCACTATTCCACAGGATTTCACAGAGGTTCCACTTCACTGGCACAATGAGATGGAGCTTATATATATCAAAAAAGGAAATGGAATTGTAAGTATTGACCTTAACTATCACTCTGTCAGCCATGGCGACCTTGTAATAGTCTGTCCCGGAAAAATCCACTCTATAACTAACTGTGACAATTCAAGACTTGAATATGAAAACATAATATTTAACATTAATATGCTTCTGCCTAAAGAATGTGACAGAAATACTTTTGAATATTTCGGATATATCAACAATTCTGGCAGCAATACAACATGCATAATAAGACCAGGTGATATTCACTATAAAGAAATCATCAGCCCGATTGATGAAGCTGACAAAGTATGTGAAACCTTCCCATCTGGCTTTGAATTAAAGATAAGAAGCTGCCTGTACAGCTTCTTCTTCGCCCTGCATACGCATTATTCATATGCAGGCGGTTCGGAAGTGTCTGGCAGCCTCTCCAATGATAAAATGAACAAATTAAAATTAATAATCAGATATATAGAAAATAATTACACAAGCGCAATCTCAATTCACGACATAGCTGACGAATGTCATTTCAGTGAATCACACTTCATGAAATTCTTCAAACAATGCACCGGAACCTCATTTATCAGTTATCTCAACGACTATCGTCTGCTTATCGCCTCACGCATGCTCACATCAACAGACTTGTCAGTTACAGAGATTGCCAGCGAGTGCGGATTTGACAATATATCATATTTTAACAGATGTTTTAAGAAAAAATATGGCACAGCACCTTCAAAGATGCGTTGATTACTATCTGTCATTCTTCATTCTGTAATCAATGCATCTGTTAAGATAATCAACATAATCCTGATTCTTACACATTCCCTTACCTGGTGTGTCAGAAAGCTTTGCAACATCCATTCCGTTACACTTAGTAGTCTTCATAACGATATTAAGCGCAGGAACGTCTGTGTCATTGCTTATATATGTTCCTATTCCAAATGCGACATTAGCCTTATCCTTGAAGTAATCATACAATTTTGAAGCTCTCTCAAAATCAAGGCTGTCACTGAACAGCAGTGTCTTTGTCTTAGGGTCAATGCCAAGTGACTTATAATGTGCGATCATCTTATTGCCCCACTCATAAGGGTCTCCACTGTCATGGCGTACGCCTGAGAATAACGTTGCATATGTCAGCTGGAAATCACGCAAGAAACAATCTGTTGTTATTGTATCTGTAAGCGCAATTCCGTTGAGAATACCGTATTCTTTAACCCATGCATCAAGCGCATACCAGTTAGAATACGCCGGATTATGCTTGTGATTGCCCTGTCCTGTACACATAATCCACTCGTGTGCCATAGTTCCGACTGGCTTAATATTAAATTTCTTTGCAAAATATACATTAGATGTTCCCACAAATGTTGAATTCTTCATATCTGCCTCGGCGAGAGCCTTTATCGCTAACTCCTGCGCCTCTGCTGATAATCTTCTTCTAAGACCGAACTCGCTGAAGCTTCCTATATGATATTCTCCGTCCTCAAGCATCTTTATCTTATCGTCAAGTCTTCTCTTAAACTGTCCGATAAGCTCATTGTAATCATAAGCCATTCTGAAATATACTTCGTTGACAATGGCAAGTGTTGGAATCTCATACATAGATGTGTTAAGCCATGTTCCAGCCACTTCTATCGATAATCCGCACTCCGCATCATCTGTAATCTCAAAATCCTCATATCGAGGCTGCCATAATCTTAAGAAATCCACATATGAGCCTTTAATCCATGTGATATTATCAAGGTAATCAAGCTCCTCCTCTGAGAATCTTAACTGGCAGAATGCATTAATCTGCTCCTTAATCTCCTCAACCATCTCTGGTGTAAACTTCACATCCTCATTGCGGCATTTGAAATTCCATGTAGTCTTATATCCTGAAAACAGATGGTATATTGTCTGTCCCATGCTGAACTTATACATATCTGTCTCTAACAAACTTGTTATAATTGGCTGTAATTTCATAAATAATATCTCCTACGATAGTTTTGTGTATTGTATTACAGTTTTACACAGATTTCAACAATATTTCACGAATTCGTATGCGGGTTGAGAAAATATATTGATTAACTGTTATTAGAGAAATATGTTATACTTTAATTACGATAAATTTAAGGAGGAAACAATCTACTATGAACATATATTTAGCTGGCGACTCAATCGTCCAAAACTACACAGACGAAGAATTTATTGCAGGCTGGGGACAATACCTGCCTGAATACATTGATTCCTCTGTCAGCATATTTAATTATGCCAAAGGCGGCAGAAGTTCCCGTCTGTTCATCAATGAAGGGCGGTTCGATACAATAGCCTCACAAATCCAGCCTGGCGATTATCTTTTTATAGAATTCTGCCATAATGATGATGCATCCAAAGAATATAAAACCATGTTCAACAGACTTGTAGAACTGGGCGAACCTGATGAGGATGGTCGATACCCTGTTATTCCTGGTGAAAAAGCCAGCAAGGATTATATCCCACCTGAATATGTTGAAGCACTCATGGCAGATGATTCCATATCAGACAAAGACGCCGTTCTAGGCAGCGTTAAGGCAATCACTAAAGCCTATCCTCACGACTGGTACTATCCTTATTCAAAAGATGCCTCTATGGGTTCTTACAAATGGTTTATCAAGCAGTATATCGACTTAGCCCGTGAAAATGGTGCAACTCCTATACTTGTAACAGCTCCTGCCCGCACCATGTTCACCGAAGATGGTAAAATCCGCGATGGTGCCGGACTTCACGGTGGCAATAATTTTTCTTACATAAGAGCCATGAAGCAAATTGGCGAGGAAACCCATACCATCGTACTTGACCTCTTCTCCTATTCTGTCAAAATGTTTGAAGAAATCGGAAATGATTCTATTCACAGATACACTTCTATCAAACATGGCAATAACAAGGGTGTCTGGCCTTACGATTTCACCACCGAACTTGCCAAGCCTGACACCGTGTCCGAGAACACTCATTTTAACAAATACGGCGCATGGCTTCTGACTAAAGGCCTTGTGGAACTTATCAACGAATGTGACGATAAACAGATTGATGGACTTAAAAGCAAGATTATAGATAAAGGGTTTAAGGTGGCGGTACCTTAAACCCTTTTATTACTATATTATATCCACCTGTGCCGTCCTCATCGCCGCTATCGCCGTATTATGCGATTCCTTAGTCACACATGCACACGCACGTTCAATAACACACACCTTTGCTTCCGGCATAAATGCTTTAAGAATCATGACATTGCTGATAACACATATTCCTGTGCAGACACCGACAAAATGTACCTCTGCCTGTTCTGCACCGCAATATTCCTTAATCATATTGCCAAGCTCAATGCTTCCGAAACTTCCCTTTGTCACTGTTGTAATGTCAGCCTTATCATATTTTCCCTCAACTGCTGCCATAACATCTGAATTAACTTTCCATCCGTCTGTCCCAGATACGCAATGCACAACAGGAAGCTTGCTTCCCTCCTGCGTATCAAGATAATTCTCTCCATGTGTATCCATAGTAACATACACATGGTCATACTCTCCCGAACCGATAACATCTATAACCGCCGGCACAACAGCACGACACTCATCATTGCCAAGGCAGCCTGTTATAAAATCATTCTGCATATCTACTACAACTAATATCTTTTTCATATCAAAACTCCTTCAAATACCGTGATATTTAACTGTGTATCGCCCATCTCATCTTAGTTGATTTTGCCCTAGGATTTACACGGCACTCCTCTTGAGACGGACGTATCACATCCTTTGACACCTCTGAATACACGCCAGCTTTCTGCAATTCTTTAAATGATTTCTTTACCAGCCTGTCCTCGCCCGAATGAAATGTAAGGATTGCAACCCTTGCCCCTGGATTCAGAATTCCATCCAGCTTTTCGAGAAAGCTGTAGAGCACCTCAAATTCACTGTTTACATCTATTCTTAATGCCTGAAATGTTCTTGCGCATGACTTTTTTGTCATCTCTGCCCTCTCATCCTTAGGCAGACGTACCAATGCCTCTTCAACAGCCTGTCGCAGCTCTGTCGTTGTGTTCATAGGTGTTCCGTCACGCATTTTCTTAAATACTCTCTCTGCTATTTCTTTTGCGTAAGGCTCGTCAGAATTCTCTATAAGCATCCCCTCAAATTCGCTCTGGTCAATCTTATGCAGCCTCTCAGCCGCACTGTTGCCACGCAGCGGATTGAGCCTTAAATCAAGTGGTCCTTCCGTCTTATAAGAAAATCCTCTCTGCGGATTATCTATCTGCATAGAAGATACGCCAAGGTCTGCCAGCACAAAATCAAATTTGCCATACTTCTCAGCCACCTTATCTATATTTTCAAAGTTAGTCAGACAGAACTGGAAATTATCCTCTCCAAATCCAGCATCACGAAGCCTCTTAACCGTCTTCTCTGACTCAATCGGGTCAATATCAAGCGATACAAGCCTTCCCTCTCCGTGGAGCTGCTCTAACATCTTCCTCGAATGTCCACCATAGCCAAGCGTGCAATCCAGCCCCTGCTGACCCGGTTTAATCTGAAGAAAATCAAGTATCTCATTAACCATAATTGAAATGTGCATTCCCGCCGGCGTTGAACCTTTCTCAATTACATGTGCCACTGTATCTCCATATTTTTCAGGATTATGCTCCTTATATTTCTCTTCAAATTTCTTAGGATATTTCCCCGAATAATGCACACGGCGCTTGTGCTGTTTCTCTTCCATCAAAATTACCTGCCTCTTATAATTATTTTCAAAACAAATTTGTTATCTAAGTTACTGTATAATTTATTTTACGATATGACATATTTATTTTCAATAAGCTGCCAGAATAGTTTTCCAATATCATTATTCTATTTCGTTTCTAGACCTAATTCTTTATTAAAATTTGATAATCACTATCTATTTGATATTTCCTCCTAACAAAAACGAGAGACCTTATACCAGTCTCTCGCTAATTACTTCATCACTCGGTCAATTATTATTTAATTAAAAATATTTTCCCTATGATATCGTATATAACTTACATTATCTTCTGTAATATCTATTTTCATAGTATCATTTACATGCAGAAATACTCTATTGTCCTTGTCTAGCTTGTCCGAAATGATTATTCTTCCATTTCATCCTCTAAATCAGGAGTATATGTATTATAGCATCCATTATTACTTCCTATTGTCTGATTCTTTCTAGGAGAAATTATTATCCCAAGTAATATACCTGCCAAAAATAAAATCACACCAGACATTAATATCTCACGTCCAGAATACTTTCCTTCTTCAATGCTGTTTATGAATAACTCATATCTTTCTTTCATGGTATGTACCCCTCCTTATATACATTCTTAGTTTGACACCTAATCCGAAGCCGCCATTTATGGCTCTGCATGGTGCAGAATTTTTTAGCCCCTGATAGGGGCTTTTATTTTGCCCTCTGCTATTATTCTACACTATACTTTTCCTATTTTCAATGAGCTGTCAGCGCACTTTTCTCCTCACTCTTCCTCAACAATTTCCCATACAGTTTATCCACACATATCGCACCAAATGGTGCTGTTATAAGTATCGACACAACCGCCACTGTAAGCGTTATGCTTCCACATTCAAGCCCCATGGACAACGGAATCGAGCCTATGGCTGCCTGGACAGTTGCCTTGGGAGTATATGCCACCATGCAGAAAATTCTCTCCTTCACCGATAAATCCGTCTTTAACAGTGCTATCATCACTCCAAACATTCTGAATACTAGTGCACATATTATAAGCACAATGACCATAATTCCCGCTGAGATGGCATATTTGATGTCAACAGCCACACCAACTAATACGAACAGAAAAACCTCGGCTGCAAGCCATAATTTGTTATATTTGACCGATAATCTCTTAGCCAGCACTGAATATTTCTGGTTAATCACAATTCCCATACTCATTATCGCAAGAAGTCCAGATACTGGAACATATCCTTCAAGCTGATTCTGCAATTCAAGAATCAGGAATGAGATACTTAAGATTATAAGAATCTTGATTGAATCCCTTATATGTCTTCTCTTAAAGAACATGACAAGCAGTGCACCAACCGCACAGCCAAGAACAATACCAAGGATAATTGATATAGGAATCTGTAAGAAGCTGGCTGCCGATACCTTTCCTGTAGACGCAAGTGTTGTAAATGCAGTAAATACAACTATAACAAAGACATCATCAACAGATGCTCCTGCAAGAATAAGCTGTGGAATACTCTTATCTGTTCCATAGCCCTCCTCCATAAGCTTTATCATTCTTGGAACAATTACCGCAGGAGACACAGCAGCAATCGTACTTCCGATTATAGCCGCATCAAGCACCGATACCCCTAAAAGTATAGGTGCAAGTAAAATAGTGCCTAGAATCTCAATACATGCAGGCACAAAGCACATTAAAACAGCCGGTCTGCCGACTTTCTTTAAATCATATATATCAAGAGACAGTCCTGCCCTTGTAAGAATTATAACAAGCGCAATCTGTCTTAAATCTCCCGATATCATAAGTATAGAGTCATCAATAATATTAAGCCCGTGAGGTCCTGATATAATTCCCACAATAATCATTCCGAGCAGGCTTGGCAGTTTAATCTTATTAAACATCCAGCCAACCATAAGACCACACAAAAGAATAACCGCTATACTTGTCAACATATTCATTTACCTCCTAAAAATCGCAGAAAAAAACTGATAATTTCTGCGTTCATAATTCGCAGAAGTCATCAGCATCTTAATGCGGTTCTGGGATTAACCCAAGGGAGCACTTCATTCCCTTATTATTAAATTAATGAGCCCACCGGGGTTCGAACCCGGGACACCTAGATTAAAAGTCTAGTGCT
>OIYR01000110.1_pt1 | contig 47135 bp, 28 predicted proteins | sample 1588221 | NCBI WGS metagenome assembly OIYR01 (sample SAMN03283292) | human gut metagenome | biome: human-associated habitat; material: feces | host: Homo sapiens | place: Peru | collected 2012
GCTGGGTTCAGAACGTCGTGAGACAGTTCGGTCTCTATCTATCGTGGGCGTTGGAGTTTTGCGTGGTGCTGACACTAGTACGAGAGGACCGTGTTGGACAGACCTCCGGTTTACCAGTTGTGCCGCCAGGTGCACCGCTGGGTATCTGAGTCTGGAATGGATAAGCGCTGAATGCATCTAAGTGCGAAGCCAGCCGCAAGATTAGAACTCCTCATAAGGGTCGTCAAAGACGATGACGTTGATAGGGTGCAGGTGTAAAGACAGCGATGTCAAAGCCGAGCACTACTAATTGCCCGAAAACTTTAGCCGAGAGCTGTGCTTCAGTTGCAGTGTTCCACTGTACAGTTATTGCTTGTGTGCGATAGTCATTATGCTTGAAAAAGAGTATAACAGGATATTTTAGGTGGCTATTGCGGTGGGGTTCCACCTCTTCCCATTCCGAACAGAGAAGTTAAGCCCACTTGCGCCGATGGTACTGCAATGCAATGCGGGAGAGTAGGTAGCCGCCTCCTTTTAATCAAGAGCCTCAGATTTCGAAAGATTTCTGAGGCTTTTTGTTTCTTGTTCGGTTTGTTACTGAGTGTTAGCGTTTGTCGAATCCCTTCTTTCGATAAATTGTAAAATTTCTCCCTGTAAAAGTGTCAATTTGTATTTATGTCCGTCTTTAATGAAAAAAAATGCACATTTATGCAGTTATTTATTAATTTATGTTTATCTTTGCACCTGTATTTTATTTATTATTATACAAGAGTGAGTTTATCGCCATCACAATGGCTTTTTTATCATTAATATTTATGCGTATGAAGTTTTCTACTCTTTTAGCAGCATCTATGTTGCTTTGTTCTTCTCTTACAGTTTCTGCAGTAGAAACTGACCAATTACATGGTTCTTTGGACTTTAACAATGTATTGACATCAGGTGCTGCACAAGTAAATGCTCCGATGGCTTTTACGTCTGATGGGAATGTCCTTGTGACTAACACTCAGTATAAGAATATGCAGCTGTCTTCTTTTGTGGCAAAGACAGATAAGGATATGTCTCAAACAATTTGGAATCTTCAAATATCAGGTTCTTCAGAAGTTGTTGCCATCGTTCCAGATAAAACTGGGGGGGGCATTTATAGGTGGTAATTTCAATACAAAAATTACTCTGCCAGGTGTAGATCAAGCAATTACTTTAACTGGCAGCAGTTCTACTGCTAGTCCTAAAAGAAACGCATTTATAGCACATATTAATAGTGAGGGTAAGGTGACTACAGCTCGTGCTATATCTACAACTGTCAATCAAATGATGGTTAATACTTATCAGTATTATCATGGTGATAATGATCAAATGTATTGTCGATTGAACAGTCTGGTTTATGCAAATGGTCAGCTATACGCTGGTTTAATATTTACAGATATTTTGTATAACTCAGATAAGACAAATTATGTTGAAGCAAGTACTGCTGCTGCTTACGAAACAATTACTACACCTACTTTTACAGTGGGAACAATCTCTATGGATGATTTGTCTTTAACTTCATTCCCTATTGTTTTTGGAGGTAAGGGAGAACATACCGATAAGAGTTATTATGGTATGAATGTAACATCGGCAAAATTGATTGGTGATGATTCACATCTTATCTTTGCCGCACGTGTTGACGGCTATTCAGGAACTGGTCATTTGCTAATTAATAATGTAGAGAAGGCAACGACGAATTTCAAAGCTCAAGGAGGAATGAATACTTACTTTTTAGCAAATATAGAGTTGACCTCCAATTCTGTTGTCTCTAAAGAATTTGTAGGAACATATCAGTGGGGTGGTACTGCTGAACCAGCTATTAATAATATGTTGATTGATGGTAATGATCTTTATGTATCTGGTAGCTTTAAAACGGATTTACCTTTTAAGACAGATCTCAAGTCAGAGGGTACCACAGATGCATATTGTGCGAAATTGAATAAAAATTCACTTGATGTCATTGATGCAATTGCTAGTGGATATGATGAGACGACTATATCTGCTGCCAATACTCCAGAAGAAAGGTTGTCTTCTTTTGCAGTAGATGGTAAAATGATTTCTCTATCATCATCTGCATCTTATGTACCAGATGCTTATTCTAATACAGTTATTATGTTGAAGCCAATCTCTTTCACATTCGATGGTGTGAACAAGAGTTTGGATACAGAAAGCACCGACTATATCATCAGTCAGGCAGTGTCTGCTGACGGAAAGTATCACTATTATGGTTTCTTGACTGGCGACCAGAAATCACTTAAGTATCGTTATACTTATACAGATACACCTTCTGGAATTCCAGAGATTGAGTCCAAAGACGATGCCAAGACTAAGGGTATCTATACCTTGCAGGGTATCAAGTTGTCTGCACCTCAAAAGGGATTGAATATCATTGGTGGCAAGAAGATAGTTATCAAGTAAGGTAATTATCAAGTAATGCCCCTCTTATATATTAGAAAAAGATTAGATTATTTACCAATACATTATAGTAAATGCAAAAATACTTATTGATGGCTATGATGGCGGCTGGTACTCCTATTGCTCTGCAAGCGCAGGGCAATGGGGTTACCATTGTCGTGAATGATGGTAGCCAAACAGCCAATAGTATCAGTGGTGTCGTTTATTCTGAAGAAGACAACGAGCCACTGATTGGCGTACAGGTACGTATTGTAGGCGCCAATGTAGCAACAATCACGGATGTGAATGGAAAATTCAATTTCCAGTCTGTATCCCTGAAAGGTCAGAAACTCTCCTTCTCTTATGTCGGAATGGAAACCTTGGTTGTCAAGGCAGGCCATAACATGAAGGTGGTGATGAAGAATGACTCGAAGCAGATTAGCGATGTCGTGGTAAATGGTTATTTCACCCGAAAGAAACAAACCTTTACGGGTGCAGCCAAGACGATTACCAGCGATGACATCCTGTCGATTTCACCAACCAATATCATGCAGAGCTTGGCTACGCTTGATCCAAGTCTTAATATCCAGCAGAATAATGCTGCCGGTTCTAACCCAAATAGTGTGCCAGACCTCGTGATTCGTAGTACTACTTCCTTGGCTACCAATAATGAGGTGGGATTGAATGCCCCTTTGGTTGTGATTGATGGTGTAGAGCAGAGTCTGACGGCTTTGTATGATATAGATATTCATGATATCGAGCGTGTAGATATCCTGAAAGATGCTTCGGCAACTGCACTTTATGGTGAGAATGCCGCCAATGGTGTTATTGTTATCGAGCGTAAGCGTGTGAGCCAGTCTCCAGTCCGTATTCGCTATACCTTTACTCCACAGTTGAGTTTTGCTGACTTGAGCAGTTATGATTACTGTAATGCAGCCCAGAAACTCGAGTTGGAGAAGTTGGCAGGTCTTTATACATCCACGGATGGAAGTTTGGACAAGAGTTATTATGAGAAATTAGCATTGGTAAGCAGCGGTCAGAATACCGACTGGAAATCAAAGCCAATCCGCAACAGTTTCTCTCATGATCATTCGCTCTCCATTTCCGGACGTGGCTCAGGCTTGGATTATAATGTAAACGCCAATTATTCCAATACTCAGGGTGTGATGAAGGATGATGGTCGTAAGCGCTATGGTATGAGTATTTATCTGTCTTATACTGCCGTAGAAGATCTGATTCTTACCTTGCGTGCATCCCATGACCAGTTGAATACTCATGATTCCAAGTATGGAAGTTTCTCTGATTATCTGCGTTGCAATCCTTATGATTCTCCGTATGATGAGTATGGCAATTTGCGCCGTAGCCTTTCTTATGATATGAACAATCCTCTTTACGAGGCATCATTGAGCAGTTTTGGAAAGTCGGAGACAAGAACCGAGGAGATTTCGCTGGATGCGCGTTATAATATCCTGCCAACCCTTTATCTGACAGGTCAGGTTTCATATACTTCCAGCAAGGGTACTACAGATTCGTTTACCTCACCAGAGTCTAATCTCTATACCAATACAACCATATTGAAGGAGAAGGGTTCTTATACATTGGGAAATAGCAGTTCTGAGCAATGGGCAGCCAAGTTGATTGGTAACTACATTCATAATTTTGATAAGGACGGAACGATGCTGACCCTGAATCTCGGAGGTGAAATCAAGCGTTCAGACGGCAAGTCAAGTACAATGCGTGCCACAGGTTTCTTGAATGATAATCAGAATGACCTGGCATACGCTACTGCTTATCCAACTAATGGCAGTCCTTCTGGTTCAGAGTCTCTTTCTACCAGTGTGGGTGGATTCCTTGCAGCCAACTTTATGTGGAAGAATCGCTATGTAGTAGATGGTTCCTACCGTCTGTCAGGTTCTTCCAAGTTTGGTGCCAACCATCGTTTTGCTCCATTCTGGTCTGTAGGTTTGGGATATAACATTCATAATGAGAAGTTTATCAAGAAATTAGGTTGGATCAATACCATGCGTCTGCGTGGAAGTTATGGTTTTACAGGTAGTGTGAAATTCGATTCTTATCAGGCGGTAACCACCTATAAGTATAACAGTTCTTATTTAGGATATACCGGTGTAGGAGCTATCCCTATGGGTATGGCCAATCCGGATTTGAAGTGGCAGACCACCAAGAAGTTCAACATTGGTCTGACTTCATCATTCTTTGGCGATCGCATGAATGTGAACTTGGATTTCTACAATGAGAAAACCTGTGATATGCTGATAGACAAGTCGTTGCCACCTTCGTCGGGTGCCACTTCTGTAAAGGCCAACTTAGGTTCGCAGACCAGTAATGGTTTTGAATTCTCATTATGGGGAAAAATCATCAAGACCAAGGACTGGGAGTGGAACCTCTCTTGGAACGGTCTGCACTCCAAGACCACCATTAATAAGATATCCGAGGCATTGAAACGTAAGAACGAACAGAATGCGACTGGTCAGACCTCCTCAGGAGCCGTATCAACCTCTCCATTGGCGCAGTATCGTGAGGGAGAGTCTCCTTCAGCGATTTATGCAGTTCGTTCAGCCGGAATAGACCCAGCTACAGGTAAGGAAATCTTCATCAAGAAGGATGGCAGTTATACTTATAAGTATGATTCCAAGGACCAGGTGTCATGTGGTGATACCAATCCTACTTTGCAAGGTAGCTTCTCTTCTTTGTTAAAATATCGTCATTTCTCTCTGAATGCCAGCTTCTCTTACCGTTTCGGAGGCGATATGTACAATTCTACCCGTGCTTCTAAGGTTGAGGGTATCAATCCGAAGTACAATTGTGATGTACGTGCCTTTACCGAGCGATGGAAGCAGCCAGGTGATGTGGTGCCATACTTGAATATCTCAAAGGACGGCGGTAGCTCTGATGTCTATACCGACCGTTTTGTAGAGAAGGACAATGAACTTTGGCTATCCAGTGTTTATCTGCAGTATGATGTGCCAGCTTCTTTCCTGAAGAGTCTGCACATCCAGAAACTCTATGTGGGTATCGGTACGGAGGATCTCTTCCGTCTTACCTCAGCCAAATATGAGCGAGGTACATCGTATCCATACAGCCGCAGTATCAATATGTCGGCAAGTTTGACATTCTAATGAAATCAATGACAAAATAAGACAGATATAATATGTATAAAAAATATTTCAACATACATCATACAAGATGGTGTCTGGCATTGCTGTTTGCTGCTGTCATGTTTACCTCTTGTGACGATTTCCTGGACGTGCGTCCGAAATCGGAGAAGGTGGAAGACGATTTGTTCAAGTCTCCCGATGGATTTGAATCTGCCATTTATGGAGTTTATGGTTCCTTGCAAGCAAGTACTGCTCTGTATGGAAAAGACCTGTTGTGGGGACTGACCGACTGTATGGCTCAAGATTTCGATCAGAATAATGTAGATGCAGGTTCCCGTGCTGCAGAACGTTACCAGTATGACAATGACTATCTGAAGAAACGTCTTGCCAACATTTGGGCTGGAGCGTATGTAAGCATCGGATATGCAAACAATGTGCTGAAAAAGCTTGAAGGGCGTTCTAATGACTTGCCTCTCTACAACCTTTATAAGGGCGAGATGCTTGCCGTAAGAGCTTACCTTCATTTTGATCTCTTGCGATTGTTCTGCTCTACCGATATGAGCAAGCAGGGTATTCCTTATACCACCACCTATTCTATTAAGGAGAATGAGTTTAAGAAAGTGGGTGAGGTTTACGAACTGATCTTGAAGGATCTTCAGGAGGCAGAGCAGCTGTTGAGTGAAGAAGCAGACAAGATTCAGTATCCTCGTGACAACAAACAGTACTTTAAGTTCCAGAACTATCGCGAGACCCATTGCAACTATTATGCAGTTTTGGGTATGTTGGCGAAGGTTTATTGGATGAAGGGCGATATGGAAAATGCTGCCAAGTATGCTCAGATGGTGATAGAAAGCAAGAAGTTCCCATTGGCAGAGCCTTCTGAAATCAAGGATTTGTTTGCCGGAAAACTGTCTCCAAAAGAAACCCTTTGGGGAATCTATTCTAATACCTATAATGAGACAGCCAATGGTTATCTCTATAGATATCAGTCTTATACCAGTTATGATCCTTATACAGATGAGTCTGGTTCTACCCATCTGATGCCTTATGATAAGGTTTATGCACAGGATGTAACGGGTATAGATCAGGACTTCCGCAAGAATTGGTTTAAGAAAGGTACTGGTAATGTACGCTGTCTGAAGACTGTCGATTATTATACCATCGAAGAAAACCAGAACGTTCCTGCAGATTGGGTAACCCGCATCTCAGGCATCAACATGCTGCATGTTTCAGAATTGTATCTTATCGCAGCAGAAGCCCTGTTGGAAACAGATTATCCTAAGGCACTTGAGTATTACAATGCCGAAACAGGTTCAAGAGGTTTGCCTGCCTTGAAAGCAGAAACCCGACTGACCAAGGATATGATATTCAATGAGTATCATAAGGAAATGTTCGGCGAAGGACAGGTATGGTACAACATGAAGCGACTCAACAAGGATATCATCTCCAACCTGGACAGCAAGATTATTCCTGCCAGCGAGGATATCTATGTGATACCTATCCCTCAGGATGAGTTCAATTATAGAAACTAATAGAAGCAAAGTTATGAGAAAGAAAATATATATGTTGGCAACTCTTGCTGTGGCTTTGCTCATGGTGAGTTGCGAGGACGACTATAAGCTTTATGATACGAATCAGACCGACTCTGTATTCTTCAATTATCTGAATGAGAAGCAGACTGCCGATTCTGTCATTACCTATAGTTTTGACTATGACATAGCGCAGTCGCATATTATCGACATCCCCGTATCGCTGATGGGTATTCCTAAGGCAGAGGCACGCCGCATCGAACTGGAAGTGGTGAAAGACTCTACAGATATGGTGGAAGGTGTCAACTATACCATTGAACGTGCCGAGATGGCAGCCAATGAGGTGAGTGATACGATCAAAATCAAGCTCTTGCGTGACAAGGATTCTGAGATTTTGACGAAAGAAAAGAAGCTCCGCATTGCCATCGTTGCCAATGGTGAATTGCGTCCTACAGGACAGAATACCTTTACCATCAAGTATTCCGATATTCATCCTGACAGACCGATGTGGTGGGCAACCTTTAATCCGCTCCCAGTTTACACTTACGAGAATGCGCAGTTGTTCTTTAAGTATTTCTATGAACTGGCACCAAAGGCCAATAAGGCTGTATTTGATGAGCTGATTACTAAATACGGAGATTATTTCATCAAGGCGAAGGATATGGAGCAGGGTGGTCCGATGGCATTCTATGATGCCTTCTTGGCAAAGTATGTCCTCATTCCGATGTACAATGACACCAAGGATGTGATAGAATGGCAGGATGTGCCAAGTGTGAACTAACGTGTGTAACCCAAACAAACGATTATGACAATGAATAAAAGACATATTCTCACAACATGGGCTTTGGCAATGTTGTTGTCGCTGGGATTTACTTCCTGTATAGATGACGATACGACCGAGGGTAATGTTTCTTCTCTCCCGTCTTTAACCATCAAGGGGAACGATGCTACGACCATGCCAACTTACAATTTTGACTTGGGTGAAGATATCGTTATTAAACCAGAATTGGGATATAATGGAGATGAGTCTCAACTGACCTACAAATGGCAGATGGGTACTTATACCAATGGTCAGAAAGGTGAACTGAAAGAAGTAAGTACCGAGCGCGACTTGAATGTGAAGGTCAAGGTAGGTGGTTCTTATTATTTCCACTTTACCGTGACAGATGGCAAAGTGGGACAGAGTATGGACTATAAAGTCAACTTGAACCGTATTTTTGAGGAAGGTTATCTGTTGACCTCTTTCGATAGTGATGGCAAGGGAAATCTTACCTTTATCAAGATTCCTACTCCCGAGGAGACTGCTGCGGGTAAGAAAAATGTACCTATAGAGCATTGCTTGGAATTGATGAACGAAGGCATTTCTGAAGCAGGGCTGGTAAAGGCTGTCAGCGGAAGTGTGAACCTGTGGGACGGCAAAACCTCTTCGGTCTTGAACCGCATTCTGGTATCTACTAAAGATAGATGCTATTTCCTGGATCCTAACAACTTTACGGTTCTTACAGAAATCAAGTATGCTGATCTCTATCCAGGATTCCAGGCTTCTGAGTTCATGCCAGATGCATATACTCCATACGCTTACGATAAGAATATGAAGAAGTTTGCCCATCTTAATCTGAAGTATATGTTCCCATACGAATATACTTATTTTAAAGGTGGCGAATCGGATGATTATATCTTGTTTAAATATAGTTCTTATGGTACTGAGACTTCTCGTACTTTCTATATGGACTATACCCATAATCAGGTGTCAATCTTCTCTGCGTATGCATCTTTCTTCGGTTTGGATACTTTCTTCCCAAATGCAGGAAACTTGCTTAATGGACAGAAGTTGATCACAGCCTTTGGAAATGGAGATGGAAGTACTGCTTATGTGATGGCGAAAGGCAATGTGGCTGGAAGTATCAATCTCTGGACCAATAGCAATAGCTATAATTATATCAATGAGGAAGATTTCACAAGCCAGTCGTTTATTCCAACATCAGAAACAGCAGTTCCTGATCAGGGTGCCCGATTCGTGTATTCTTCCAAGTATGACCGTTATTACTATTACTTGGGAAACAGTATCTATGTTTATCTGAACAGCAACCAGTTTACTTTGCCAAACAAGAATCAGTTTGCCGTTCAGTATGGTGGTGACGAGGAGGTTACTTTCATGGATATCAACCTCTCTACGGATGAACTATATGTAGCTACTTATAATAAGACAAGTAAGCGAGGAAGTTTCTATATCTACGATTGCAAGGATGTACGTACAGACAACAGTAGTGCGGTGAAGCCTAAGAAGGAATACAAGGACTGCTGTGGTAAGATTACTTACTTGATGTATAAGCCAAGTATTCAAAGTTAAATAATAGGAGTATCGTATGAAGAGTAAAATATTATGTATGAGTTTGCTGTTGCAGGCTATTGTCTGCACAGCTTTTGCTCAGTCACTTCAGGTTACAGGCACATTAAAAGGTAATGTGCCTGCCGACTTGCGACTTTATATCATGCCTGCCGAGCGAATTTGGGATAAGCCAGATTCTATTTCGGTAGTGAATGGTAGTATCCAGACTGAGACCTCTCTTTCTTCTATTCAGGTGTATAAGGTCGTTGGAGTTACGCAGCAGCGCCAAATCATCCTCCCGTTGAGTTTGAAGGAAACTGCTGGTAAGGCTTCGCTCAATCTTACGTTTGCAGCGGATGGTAATCTAACGGTTGACAAAGCCAATGCTGAAACCTCAGCCTTGATGGCTTTCAATGACTTGTACGTTGGTCGTGCCAAGCAGATGTGGATGGTAGGAAAAACGATGTCGGATACTGATTTGCGCAATTTGATAATGGGCTATACGGCTTCTGCCGACAGTCTTGTCAATGTCTATCATCCTTCTTCTTCTATTGACCAGTATCTTCATTTATGGGCAGCAACTCTTACTTTTGAAGGAATTGAAAATGTGAAGTTTGCTACAGGACGTGAAGTGGCAGGTCTTGGTATTGATCCTAAAGCAGAGAATGAGAAACTCTTGAAGTGTGTAGATTGCGATATGGCTTCGGCTTTTGAGTCGGCACCTCGATTGGCTCTCTCTGTCATTCCGCAAGGCAGTTTGGCAGACAAAATTACTGCCATTGAAAGTCAGGTGAAGAACAAGGGCTTGAAGGTTAGAGTGGAAGATCTGCTGCTGAATAAGTATATCTCTACTTTCAATTATGCAGACAATTATGCTGAGGGTCTTCAGGAGTTGACTTCACTGACCGAGCGTTTCCAGTTGGACACCAAATACTTAGGTGAATTCAAGGTGCGCAAATCATCCATTGCAGGAACTCCTTTCCCAGCAGATGTTGTGTTGACGGATTTACAAGGTAAGAAAGTAGATTTTGCCAAATATCGTGGCAAGTATGTGTTCATCGATCTTTGGGCATCCTGGTGCATTCCATGTATCAAGGAGATTCCTCATCTCAAACAGTTGGAGAAAGAATTGCAAAACAAGGATGTTGTTTTTCTGTCCATCTCCATCGATACCAATGTGGCAGCCTGGAAGAAGAAAGTTGCAGCCCTTGGACTGGAGGGAGAGTTGCTGAACAATCAAGACAACAAACTCTGTGAATCGCTGAATGTAAGCGGTATTCCTTTCTTCCTGATTTATGATAAGGAGGGCAAACTGTATAAGTATAATGCTTATCGCCCAAGTGACATGCGCCTGAAACCATTGTTGGAAGGCTTGAAATAATATCTTAGAATCATGCAGCGTCGAAATACAATGAGAGTCATGCAGAATCAGAATAAAATATGGTCTGGGTGTATTGCCCTTTTGTTTTCATCCTCACTTTCTGCCCAGCCGGCAGGATTGAAGGAAAGTCTGAAGAACTATTTCCTGCATCAGTTGGAAAAGAAGTCTGATGCGTCTTTGGCTGCTTTTTCTCAGAAGAAAGTCCTGAAGTGGAAAGAGGTTCAGAAGTACCAGACTTTAGTGTGGAAAGCCTGGCAGGAAGCCAATGCACAAATGGATGAGGAAAAACTGATTCCGCTGCGTTCGCTCTGTCCTAAGAACAAGGGAATGTGGCATTTGCCTGCTTCGCTGGAGCCATCTGCCGTGATGCCTTACTATTGGGGTATCAAGTGGAAACCTCTGACGATTGCCGAGATACAACAGAATTATCGCAATGGTTTCCTGGGTAATGATGTAGAGTCTTCAAACGAACGCATCGCTGCTGCCCAGCCTTTTCCGATGTATTTGTATCTCCATGGTTCTGGCCCCAAGGAGGAGGAATGGAAATACGGATTGATGTGGGCACAATATTTCAATGATGCTCCTTCTATTTATTTTATTCCGCAAATTCCTAATGAAGGCGAGTATTATCGCTGGTGGCAGAAAGCAAAGTTGTATGCATGGGAGAAACTCTTGCGCCAGTCTTTAGCCTCTGGTCATGTTGATGCCAATCGGCTTTATGTATTTGGCATCTCTGAGGGCGGTTATGGCAGTCAGCGGTTAGCATCCTATTATGCCGACTATTGGGCTGGTGTTGGGCCGATGGCTGGTGGAGAACCTTTGAAGAATGCCCCTGTAGAAAACTGTGCCAATCTTGCATTCTCGTTTTTGACGGGTGCAATGGATGAAGGTTTCTATCGCAACAAACTGACGGGTTATACCAAGACGGCCTTCGATTCGTTGCAGGCGAAATGTGCTGGCAGATTCATTCATGGTACCGACAGTCTCTTCCGCCATCGTATCGAGCTGATTCCTAATTGCGGTCATTCCATCGATTATTCTTTGACTACTCCTTGGCTCAAGAACTACAAGCGCAATCCTTATCCTCATACATTTATGTGGGAGGATTATCCGATGGACGGACAGCGCCGTCAGGGCTTTTATAATCTCTATGTGATGAAGAGACCGAAGGCAGCAGATGGATTGAAGGATGCAAGTGGAGAAGATAGAGACTATTATGAGATGGATATCCAGGATAACGTAATCAGATTATCCGTCAGGAAAGTAACCTATCAGACTGTAGAACGTGATCCTGTCTATGGTATAGATCTGAAGTTTACTAAGAGTTACCATCAGGCAAGTGGTGGTAAATGGAAGATTTATCTGAATGATCAACTGGTAGATATGAACAGACCGGTAACCGTCTTCATCAATGATAGGAAAGTTTTCGAAGGAAAGATCGTTCCCCGAATGGAAGATATGATTACCAGTTGTATGGAATATTTTGATCCTTGTCGTGTTTTCCCTGCATCTGTAGGTGTGGCATTATAGAAAAGTCTTACAAGGAAAAATAGAAAAATAACAAGAAAATATAAATAGGGAAGTTCCTGGATGAGCAGCATGAGAATCATGTACATCCTTGAACTTCCCTATTTTTAACACCTATTTATATAATACATAGGAAATTTGTTTGACTTTCTTTTTAAGGATGGCATACATTTAGTGACTGGATTGCGTGTGAACATGAAAAACAAGCTTATATTCCTCTTTGTTTCCTTTATACAAAATCCTATTGTTGGTTTATGTAAGTATTTGGTAATCAGTTGTTACGGAATTATATAATTTCTTAAAACTTTATACAATGCATGAATTTATCTGTATTGTTGCTTAAAAATGATAACTTTGTGCTCGAAATTTAATAATATTTTAAACCTTTAAATATGAAATTAAAACTTATGAAAGAAAAACTACTAATCAAGTATTTTTTTAGTGGTACTTGTCTCATGCTTGGGATATCTTCTCTCATACCTTTACCTGCCTTGGCAAAAGATGTGATGAACATATCTGTTGAGCAGCAATCTACCTATCAAGTTCGAGGTCAGGTTACAGATGCCAATAAGGAGCCCTTGATAGGTGTCGTAGTGAGTGTAGAGGATACCAAGCATCCCATTAGGGTTACCACTGATCTGGATGGTATGTTCTCTATAGATGTACCTCGTGGCGCACATTCTATCGTATTTTCTTATGTGGGATTCAAAAAGCATAGTGAAAGAGTTTCTTCCTCTAAGGTTATTAATGTACTGATGGAAGAGGAAACAAATACGTTTGACGAGGTTGTTGTGACAGGTTATAGTTCTCAGAAAAAAGCTTCCATAGTGGGTGCGATAGAAACGATTAAGCCTGCCGAACTGCAATTTGGTTCTACGAGAACGCTCTCTAATAATTTGGCTGGAAAATTGTCTGGTGTGATAGGTATTCAGCGTTCAGGTGAGCCTGGATACGATGATTCCAACTTTTGGATTCGTGGCATAAGCACTTTTTCTGGCAATAGTAAACCATTGGTATTGATAGATGGTGTGGAGCGTGATCTGAATAACGTAGATGTGGCAGAGATTGAAAGTTTCTCTATATTGAAGGATGCTTCTGCGAGTGCGATGTATGGTGTAAGAGGAGCCAATGGTGTGATTGTGATAACTACTAAGCATGGTAAGATAGGACCACCATCCATCAAGGTGCATTTGGAACATTCTATCAATCAGCCTACGCAGCTTCCAAAATTCTTGAATGCTCCAGACTATATGACCTTATTGAATCAGCTTGCTGAGAAAGATGGTTCGCCACTCCCTTTTACACAAGACCGTATAGATTACACTCGTAGTGGATACGATCCAGACTTATACCCAGATGTAAACTGGGTAGATGCCATTACAAAAGATTATGCCTATACTACTCGTGCTAATCTTGACGTAAGTGGAGGTTCAGATTTCTTGCGTTACTCAGTTGTAGCTTCTTATTTCAAGGAGACTGGTATTTTGGAGCAAGATAAGTCTCTTGATGTGGATAATGCTACCAATAACCAGCAATTCAACTTGCGTACGAATATAGACATGGACTTGACCAAGACAACCTTGCTTCGTGTTAATATTGGTGGTTATCTGAATCGTTTTAAGAAGCAGCGTTGCAATACTGACGAGGCATTTACGCAGGCTTTTGCTACCTTGCCATTTGTACATCCTGTAAGATATAGTGATGGAGCCATACCTGTGGAGAGCAATAGGGCCAATCCATGGGCTACAGTAACTCAACAAGGTTACGATTTCACAACTTCCTCTAAGATACAAACTTTGTTCTCTTTGGAGCAAGATCTCAAGATGCTTTTGCCTGGTCTGAAAGTTAAGGGCCTCTTCAGCTTTGACAGATGGAATAGCAGCAAGCGTGGACGTATATCTCAGCGTGCCACGGTATTCCCAGCTACTGGTCGTGATGAGAGGGGCAACTTGATTTATACTCAAGGTACAGTGGGAGATGAATCCATGACAGCTTACAAGGAAAGCGAATATGGAAATACTCGTGTCTATTTTGAGGGAGACTTGATGTATAAGCAGCGTTTTGGTAAACACGATATCGATGCGATGGTATTGTACAACCAGCAGGCATACGATGATGGCTCTTACCAGGATTATCGCAAACAAGGAATTGCGGGTCGCCTTTCTTATACTTACGACAATAGATATGTGGGAGAGTTTAATTTTGGCTATAATGGCTCTGAGAACTTTGCCAAAGGTAAGCGTTTTGGTTTCTTCCCTTCATTTGCCATAGGTTGGTTGATGAGTGAGGAGCCATGGATGGAGAAAATGAAGAAGGTGTTCTCCGAGATTAAGTTTAGGGCTTCTATTGGTCAGGCTGGTGATGATAACATCGGAGGAAGACGATTCGCCTACCTCACAACCATGAAGACCAATGCAGATGGCTATATTTGGGGAACGACAGGACAGATGAACTATGACTCCAGAGGTATTACAGAAGGTGACATTGGTGTGACTAACCTTACTTGGGAAACGGTTACCAAATACAATGTGGGTGTAGAATTGGGTTTGTTGGACATGCTCGACCTGAATGTTGACATATTTAAGGAGAAGCGTAAGAACATCTTCATGAAACGAAGCATCATCCCAACACAGACTGGTTTTATCAATGCTCCTTGGGCTAATTATGGTAAGATGACCAATCATGGTTTAGAAATAAGCCTAAATTTCCATAAGCAGTGGACCAAAGACTTGTTTACCTCAGCCTATGCGAATTTTACCTATGCCAAGAATAGAGTAGATGAATATGATGAACCAGCATCAAGGATTGGCACTTATCGTGCGCAGACTGGTCGCTCTCGGAATGAATTGTTAGGACTGACTGCAGAACGCTTGTTCTTGCCTGAGGATTTTGATGCAGATGGCAACTTACTCCCTGGCATCCCAAGACAAGATGGTGTGGGTGGAACCAATCTCCAACCAGGTGATATTAAATATAAGGATCTGAATGGTGATGGTGCCATTACAGAGGAGGATGCCGGGTTCATAGGCGGAACCAATGACCCTCGTAAGGTATATGGTTTTGGCGGAGTCATAGCCTATAAGAATTTTGACTTCAATTTCTTCTTCCAGGGAGTAGCCGATACTTATCGCATGGTAGGTGGCACTGCTTACTTTATCCCTGGTAGTGGTACAACCGTACAAGGAAATGCTTATGCCAAGAACATTACCGATACTTATACGGCAGAAAATCCTGACCCATACGCATTTTGGCCTCGTTTTACTTACGGTCCTAATCTAAATAACTATCGGGCTTCTACTTGGTGGAAGAAAGATATGAGTTTCTTGCGCTGCAAGACATTGGAATTAGGTTATACGTTTGATACCAATTGGCTGAAGAGTCTTTATGTGAAGAACCTGCGTATATATATGAGTGCCAATAACCTCTTCTGCATTTCTGGATGGAAGTTATGGGATCCTGAGTTAGGTACCAGCGATGGATTAAAATATCCGATGAATCGTTCTTTCCAATTTGGTTTAGACATCAATTTTTAAAAAGACAACACAATGATGAAAAAAATAAAAATAGCAAAATACGTGACAGCCAGTCTGCTCCTGATGACTGTCCCTACATCATGTTCCGACTACTTGGACAAGGAACCTGATACCGAGTTGGATCTCAGTATGGTGTTCACCAACCGTGACAAAGTGTATCAGATGTTAGCTTATTCCTACTCCATTATAGACAATCCTGACAAGTATCGCCTTATAGACTATGGTTATGAAGGCTTTGCCGATGACCTGACCGCTTCCAAGCGTTGGCAGCAATGGAACTGGGGCGATGTGTTGCCTAAGATTTTTGGCGAGTGGACAGCTAATTCAAAATGGCGTGGCAATTTATGGGAGCGTACTCCACAGCGTATTCGTCAGGCCTATATACTGCGCGATGGTATTAAGCCTTTGTCAGAACAGAATCTCTCAGCAGCCGAGGTTGAGAACATAAAGAACGAGATTAAGTTCTTGACAGCTTATGGATGGTGGCAGATGGCAGAGGCTTATGGAGGCATACCTTTTAAGCCCGACTATATTGCTCCGACTGATTTTACTCTGTCAGACTTGATGATAGGTCAAAGCAAGTTCGACGATGTCGTGGATTATTGCGACAAACAGATGTTGGAGGCAGCCAATGCGCTCCCTGCCGTATATGAGGATCCATCCAAGTATGGTCGTATCAACAAGATAATGGCTCTGACCGTAAGAGCACGTATGCTGCTTTTCGCCGCATCTCCATTGACTAACGGCAATGATTGGTACAAGGACTATAAGAATGTGGATGGGGAGAATATTTTCAATCCAACTTATGATCCCCAGAAATGGGTAAAGGCTGCCGAAGCTTGCAAACTCTGTATCGACGAGGCTGAAAAGGCAGGCTACGAACTTTACAAGGAGTATAATGATGATGGTACCATTGATCCATTCATGTCAACTTACAATGTTCATATTAAGCGATGGACAGAGGGTAATCATGAGATTACTTTCCCTGTCACCAGATCCAATGCTTATGCAGCAGCCGAGGGAATACTCACTTGGGCTTCTGTGCGAGAGGTAGGTGGCGGTAATGGACTTGGTGTGTATCAAGGCTTGGTAGATGCCTTCTTTACCAAGAATGGATTGCCTATCGACGACCCAAATTCTAATTATGTGGAAGAAGGTTTCTCTACTGCTGTGGATACTCGCAACACGAAGTGGGAGTATGGAACAGGCAAGGTGGGACAGGTAACAGCCGCCCGTACTTATAAAATGTATTGTAATCGTGAGCCTCGCTTCTATAATGCGGTGACCTATAATGGTGCTTGGCTACCTTATGTGAATCGCAAAGCTGACATGATGTACAATCATGCGGACAACATCCGTACCTCTTCGCCTCACGATGCCCCCCAGAATGGCTATCTGCTTCGTAAGTCTCTTTGCATGACAGACAATATACAGACTGGTAGGGTTACATCTCGCCAAGGTTTCATTTATCGTTTGGCATTTACATATTTGGATTATGCAGAAGCAGAGAATGAGGCTTATGATGACGCAAGCGCACGAGAGAAAGCCTTGGTTTACCTCAATCGTATACGTGAGCGTGCAGGGGTAAGGCAATATACGTTTGATAATGTTGATCCTCTTGATGAGCAATATATACACTTGGACAATTCACAGGAGGCACTTCGCAAGGCTATCCATGCAGAACGCCGTGTGGAATTATGTTTCGAGGACAATCGCTGGTACGACATACGCCGCTGGAAAGAAGCAGAAAGCCTACCAGAGATGACGGGCGACTGCTACGGTATGAATTCAGAGGGTGCCACCTCATCAACCTTCTATAAGCGTACTGTTTTCCAAACACGTATTTGGAAGCGTCAATATTACTGGATGCCTGTATATATTGATGAATATGAGAAAAACAAGAATCTTAAGCAAGCTCCTTTCTGGGAGTAAAAACCTATATAGATTTTTAGATTATGAAAATGAAATTTTCTTTATATAGTCTTTTGACCATATTGCTATTCATCACCTCTTGTAATAAGGATGATGAAATGTACACCTTGCCCAACCAACCTGATGAAATGCACATCAAGAGTTCGGTAAGTGAGATAACGCTCGACAAAGGCAAGGCGAATAATGTCGCAATTACGTTTAACTGGAGTGAGGCGACCAGTCCTATAGAGAATTATGAGAGCATCACTTATGCTCTCCGCCTTTATGCTACAGAAACAGAAAATGCCAATTCTACAGCTTATTATGAGTTGGGCGACAAGACAGAATTCTCGCTCACCCATGAGGAACTTAATTCTATCATATCCAAGTGGGTAAATGCAGACACGAGGGTTTCTGTAACAGCTGAGGTGGTGGCTACAGTGCATAATAAGGTGAAATATATCAAGCCCGAGGTTTCTTCTGTTGAATTTCAGGCTGTGGGTTATGAGAAATATCCTCAATACCTTTATATGCACATGATTTCTGCTTCTGGCACCACGAGCATTGAGCGACTCAGTCAGCGTAACCTTGGCACGGGCATCTATGAGGCTTCAGTCAATATAGTGCCTGGTAGCTACTACTTTACCACGTCCAAGGATAAGGATTATCCTGCCTATGGACAGGCTGATGGAGATAAAATGCAATATGTAACCGAGGGTGTGGTCAAGAAATTTGAGAATAGCATAACAGGTAAACGTACAGTCATTGTAGATGTGAATGATGAGTATAATGATTGTCGTTTGCTCAACATCATCAGTTTGCCAATTCCTAACACATTGTATATTTGTGGAAATGGATGCTCTATTGGTTGGGAGCCTTCTTCTGCCGAAGGACTTTTCGAGGTAGAGGATTCACGTAACCCTCAGCTTTATTCTTGGACAGGTACCTTTAATGAGGGTGGAGAAATCAAGGTGAATACAGGTACCACCTTCAATGACCAGTTCTTCTTTGCTCCAGTAGCAAATGCAGATCCAGCAACAGACCATCGACTCTATAATTATCGTTATCAGAGTGCTGGTGGCGACTTGAAATGGGTGATTAAGACTTCTGGCAGATACAAGTTCACACTTTCACTTGATGTAGATGATATGTGGACTTCTTTTGAGCCAGTACAGTAAATATGATTAACAATAATTAAATGTATATGATGAATAAAAAAATGATATTGGGAAGCTTTCTGCTTCTAAGTAGTATGGTGATGCTGGGACAAAATACTTATAAGAATCCTGTCAAGGCAACTAATCTTCCCGATCCTTCGGTTATTTATGGACAAGATGGATGGTTTTATGTATATGCTACGGAAAATGGGTCGCAGAGCGTTCCTATTTATAAGTCCAAGAACTTGGTGAACTGGCGATTGGCTGGTGCTGCCTTTCAAGATGACGCTCATCGTCCTTCCTTTGTGAAGGACGGTAGCGTATGGGCTCCAGAGATTGCTTATGTAGGAGGAAAGTATGTGATTTACTACTCGATGTCAACATGGGGTGGTGAATGGGAATGTGGCATAGGCATAGCAACATCTGATGTGCCACAAGGCCCTTTTACTGATCATGGGAAACTGTTTATCAGTTCTGAGATAGGTGTAAAGAATAGCATCGACCCTTGTTTCTATCATGATGCTGATGGAAAGAATTATTTATTCTGGGGTAGTTTTAGGGGTATTTTTGGTATAGAGCTGACCGAAGATGGCTTAAGTTTGAAGCCAGGAGCAGAGAAATTCCAAATAGGTCCAGGCTGTGATGGTAATGTGGACAATACCGAGGGAACCATGCTTTACAAGCGAGGAGATTATTATTACTATATAGGTTCTTCTGGTACTTGTTGCGAAGGTGTCAACAGCACTTATCATTTAGTAGTGGCTCGTGCCAAGAAAATTACTGGTCCTTATGTCAATCGAGCAGGTTATAGTATCATGAATCATCCTTATGAGACAATATTGAGTAAGAGCGACAAGGTGCTGGGACCTGGACACAACTCAGAGGTAATAGAAGATGACAATGGAAAGACTTGGATTTTGTACCATGGATTTCAGGCATCCAATCCTGATGCTGGTCGTGTGCTTTATCTTGATGAACTGAAATGGGATCAGCAGGGGTGGCCTTATATCGAGCAAGGTAAACCTTCAGGGGAGGCGGAGGCTCCTTATTTCAAGGATTACCATAATGTGACAGGCATTGAGGATATACAAGCAAGTACTGAGGGCTATAGTATCACCAAGGGTTCTGGTAACTATTATCAGATTTATAGTCCCGATAAGAATAAGTTTGAATGGAATATACTCGATGCCAATGGAAACGTGGTGAGAACTGGCGTAGGATGTGAAAATAAGGAGCTATGGATCAACGACCTTTCTGCTGGGATATACATCCTTCAAGTGAGAGGAACATTGGGAGTGCTCAGCCAGAAAATCATCAAGTCTTGTTGAGAGTAATTACGAACCAACTTATATAAATTCGCTCAATCTATTTATGAAAAAAATAATATTATTACTTTGTTGCTTTGTCGTTTCGATAGGGCTTCATGCTGAGATGACAACTAATCCTAAAGCCAACCCTAAGGCTGTGGTGCAAGTCGGAAATGCTCGTTTTACGGTGCTGACACCTGAGATAATTCGTATCCAGTATAGTGATAGGCAACTCTTTGAGGATCGTGCCACCTTCGCTGTGGTGAACCGCAATTTGCCTGTGCCCCAGTTTACGACGATTAGGGAAAATGGCTACCTTAAGATTCAGACCTCGGCTTTGACCTTGACTTATAAGATAGGCTCTGTGATAAATCCTGCCGACAAGACTGCGGACAATCTAAAAATCACTTTCTCGCTCAATGGGCATCAGGTGGTTTGGTTTCCTGGAAAGAAAGATGCACTTAACCTGAAGGGCACTACACGAACCTTGGATGGCAGTATGGGCGACAACAAACGCCCAGAGATGGAGCAAGGCTTGCTCTCAAGGGCAGGTTGGTCTGTGATAGACGAGAGTCCCAAGGCACGCCGTGGGGATGGCAGTACCACCTTTGCCTTTGATAAGTCGGTGGATGGTATTCCATGGTGGTCTTATCCCATAGATAAGAATGCTGTGGACTGGTATTTCATGGGATATGGTCACCAATACAAGAAGGCATTGGGCGATTTTACCAAGATAGGTGGCAAGATGCCTTTGCCTCCACTTTATATCTTTGGCTATTGGTACAGCAAGTACCAGCGTTATACAGCCCAAGACTTTATGGACATAGCCAATGAGATTGAGTCTAACCACATTCCTTTGGATGTCATGATATTTGACATGGACTGGCATACTCAGGGATGGACTGGCTGGACATGGGATAAGAGCATCATTCCCGACCCCAAGGGCTTGATTAAGTTTATGCACAACAAGCAACTGAAGGTGGCATTGAATCTGCATCCTGCTGATGGTGTGGATGATGATGAGGAAGGATTCCAAGATATGGTGCGTGACATGCGTATGAGTGCTGACACCAAGGTCGTGCCTTGGCAACTCACCGACTCTACCTTCTATCGTGCCTTGTTTAGTAATATTCTTCGCAAGCACGAGGCTTTGGGTGTTGATTTCTGGTGGCTTGACTGGCAGCAGAACCTCACCAGCAAGTATGTGGATGGCATGAGCGAGACATTCTGGTGCAATCATGTGTTCTTCAATGACATGAAACTTCATCGCACCAATCGTCGCCCCGTCATCTTCCATCGTTGGGGAGGATTGGGTAGTCATCGTTATCCTATTGGTTTTTCAGGCGATTCCTTTACCACATTCAGCACATTGGCTTTCCAACCTTACTTTACTGCCACTGCCTCTAATGTGTGCTTTGGCTATTGGGGACATGATCTTGGAGGTCATCAGCAATTCTTAGGCAATGACCCTGAACTTTATCTGCGTTGGTGCCAGTATGGTGTGTTTACACCTATTTTCCGTACCCACGCCACTAATTGGGAGGGCATAGAGCGTCGCATCTGGAAATATGGCAATTTCTCATCTCTCCTCAAGACTGTCAATTTGCGCTATCAGTTGATGCCTTACATCTATAATGCAGCCCGTCAGGCTTACGATACTGGTATATCTATCTGTCGTCCGCTCTACTATGATTATCCCGAGGATAATAAGGCATACAGTGTGGAGGACGAGTATATGTTTGGCGACAACATCTTGGTGGCACCTATCGTGACAAGGTCGGACAAGGGAGTTGCCACTCGTAGCATTTGGCTGCCTAAGGGTAAGTGGTACGATGTTGTGATGGGCAAGATGATTGATGGAAATTGTACTTTCAAGGGAAAGTATCAGTTGGAGGACATTCCTTATTTCTATAGGGCAGGCTCCATTATTCCTAACTATCCACATGTCTTTCATCTCAGCCAGCGTCCAGACACACTTCTCTTGCAAGTGGTGCCAGGAGAGAATGGCAAGTTGGCTTACTACGAGGATGCAGGCGATGACAATGGATACGAGAGTGGACAGTTTACCACCCAAGACATCTTGCTCAAGGTGGTTAAGTCAGATATTTCTCTGAGCCTGATGCCAAGAGTCGGTCAATTCGCCGGGATGCCTGCCAAGCGCAATTATGTCATCACTTTCCTGGCAAGCAAATGTCCCAAGAGTGTTATGATAGACAAGCGGAAGGTTGATGCCACCAAGTGGTCGTATGATGCAAGTCGCAAGACCGTGAATGTGTCATTGTCCAATTGTCGTCTTGATAAGAAATATATTGTATCCCTCAAATATTAATATTCAATCGTATAATAAGTATAATAATGAAAAAGATTAAATATACTTTGATGGCAATCCTCGCTTTCTTCTCTTTGTCATCATTCTCGCAGGAGTTGAAGGAACTTTGGGCTAGTGGGAGTGCTGTGCCCAATGGAGTGCAGAAGCTGACTTGCACACCCGACCGTCAGTTTAGGCTGATAGGGGGATTGCGGTCAGGAGAGGTGAGGCTACAGACCACCGAAAAGGTAAATGCCCAGACTAAGTTTCTTGTTCCCACAGAAGCCGACGCACTCTTGATAACTGACGGTATGAGCTGGAAGGAGTCGGACGATGCACAGGCTGCTGGCTGGCAAGTGCTGTTTGATGACCCACATTATCGTGTGTCTATCGATACAGAGTCCAAGATCTTGCGAGGCGAAATCGTGAAACCTTGGGGAGAGTTGTTTATAGGTGGAGGTGCCACTCTGTATGGTTGGGACCGTCTTAAGATGCAACCTTTCAAGCAAGATGGCAAGAATCCTTATCTTTGGGTTTGGACTGGCGAGTTGCGACCTAACGAAAAATCAGAGGAGCCCTTGTGCTTTAAGTTAGAGGGGCAATTGGCATGGGGACCCAAGCAACTGCATCCTCTTGTAGATGGTGAGGATGTATTGCAATCTTCTCACTTTCGCTTTGGAGGTGCGGACACAAAGTGGAAACTTACGAAAGCCGGTCGTTATCGCTTAACGGTCAATTTGTTGTACGAGACGATAAAGGCACAGTACTTGGGCAACTAAGTGTGTTGCAAAGAAACTGGAATAATATAAACCTATTAACTAAATTTTATGAATATGAAAAGAACAAGAACTTTATTGGTGGCAAGTATGCTTCTCTTAGGAGGACAGGCTTTTGCCATTGATGTAAAAGATGGCGTGTACCAGATTGCCACAGCACAAGATTTGGTGGATTTCTCACAGAGTATTGTGGCAAGTGGCAACCATACAGCCAATGCTGTGATGACTAAAGACATAGATATGACTGGTGTGGAGTTCTCACCAATAGGCTCTATGGACAGTAAGTATGCAGGGCATTTTGATGGTCAGTGTCACTATGTACGTAATCTCACTATCAGTACCCCAGACAAGGATAAGGTAGGACTCTTTGGTGTTGTTGCCAATGGTGCCTACATCGCCAATGTTATCTTGGATGCCAGTAGTAGTATTAGTGGCAATGCCTTTGTTGGTGGCATTGTGGGTAGTACCGATGGTAGTGGCTCTATTACCTTGGAAAATGTGGGTAATGAGGCAACTGTATCGGCAGTAGGTGCCAATGCTGCAGGACTTGTTGGAGTGAGCATGGGTGGTAATTGTGCTATTCATCTTGTCAATTGTTTTAATACAGGTCTTGTGTCTGGCGGTCTTGAGAGTGCTTCTTTCTGTGGATGGCTTGGAGGCGGCTCTGTAGTGGAGAATTGTTATAGCTATGCCAACGTAATAGGTCGTGATGGTTCACAGCAACTCTATCGTAATTCTGCCACTGTCAAGGGCACTCTTTTTGACAATAAGGGGCTGCAAGGAGATGTTATTGATGAGGAGGAACTTTATAGTGGAGCATTTACTTATAAGTTGAATGGTATGCAGAGTGAATCGCCCATTTGGTATCAGAGTTTGAATGATGACTCATTTGATGAGCATCCAGTGCCATTCAAAAATCATCCTGTGGTTTATGCCAATGGATCGCTTAATTGTGATGGTACGGCAAAACCAGGCTCAGACATTGTTTATGCCAATACAAATGCTTCTCAGCGTGACTCGCATCAGTTTGTAGAAGGTATTTGCTCTGTTTGTGGTGCGCTCGATGAACATTATCTTACCCAAAATGCCAATGGTTATTATGAGATAGGAAATGCTGGACAGCTCTATTGGTTTGCTAAAAAGGTAAATGCTGGTGACAATAGTCTGAATGGCTTGCTTACTGCGGACATTGACTATACGAGCAAGGATCTTGGAATTGCGATGAGCCAAAATTTCCCATATAGAGGTGTTTTTGATGGGCAAGGACATCGTGTTACCATCAATTTCAGTACTTACACTGATAATACGGCACTCTTTGGCTTTACAAGCAATGCAACGATTAAAAACCTATTGGTAGATGGTAATATCGAAACCACAGGTAAGTTTGCTGGCGGCTTGTTCAGTGTTTCTACCAATGGTGGTTTGGTAGAAAATGTAGTCAGTGCCGTGAATATCAAGTGCTCTGCAGAAGGTGATGTAACTATGGGAGGAATCGCTTCTAATACTGCCAATAACTTGCGTATGGACAATGTAGCTTTCGTTGGTTCTATAGATGCGCCAAAAGCAGAAGGTAGTGCTGGTCTTATTGGATATGCCCATGGTGGAGAGGAAATCTTGATAAGCAATAGTTTCGTAGCTGCTCGCTTGAATATGGCAAAAGGTTCTTTCGTCAATAGAAAGGCTGTAGTTCTCGACAATTGTTATTACATAACTATGGATAGCCAGTTTGATAATCAAGATGCCGCAGCCGACTCTCGTGCTACCCAGCTTCCTGATGCTTCTGTATTGTCATCTGGCAAACTTTGCTATTTGCTCAACAAAGAGAATGGTGGCGATATTTGGTATCAGACACTTGCCGAAGATGCTTTCCCTGTGCCTTTTGCTACTTCCAAAAAAGTTTATTTGGCTGGCAATGTGGCATGTGATGGAAAACCAACCAATCAGACCAATTATAGCAATGAGGAGGGACAGCTTGTAAGAGCTTCTCACGACCTCAATGTGAATGGTGAGTGTACAGTTTGTGGTAATCGTGTGCTCTCCAACGCCAATCAGTTGGTAGCACTCAGGAAAGATTGTGAGGCGGAATTGCTTCCTGAGGATGTAGTAGTGGAACTTGCCAATGATATCGATATGGCTGGTGTTGCCAACTATATAGGTATTGGAACAAGAAGTGTGCCTTTCAAGGGTACCTTTGATGGTAAGGGACATTCTATCAAGAACCTTACAATAGATACAGAAAAGGGAAATGTAGGTTTGTTCTCACACGTAACAGGAGGAACCACTATCAAGAATGTTGTGGTAGAAGGTGATATTTATGCAGAGCAAGGTTGGGCTGGCGGAATCATCGGTGTTATCATCAACAATGGTGGCTTGGTTGCCTTGGAGAATGTAGGCAATGAGGCAACTGTAACGACCGATGGCCCTAATGCTGCTGGTATCATTGGTGTAGCTGAGGGTTGTCTCATCACTATGAGCAATGTTTATAATGCAGGCACGATTACTGGTGGTAAGGAAAGTGCAGCCATCAGTGGTTGGCTAACGAAAAATGCTGTTCTGAACAATGTTTATAATTGTGGTGCAATTACTCTAAGTGGTGTGGATGGTACTAATACCTTTGCGCGCTGTGCAGGCACAGCCACCTTTAATAACTGTTATGAGACTGGTGGCAGTCAAGTAACGACAGTCGATGCACAGCAAGTGACTAATGGTGAACTTTGCTACTTACTCAATGGGGCTGTAGATAATGGTACTAATTTCTATCAGAATTTGGGCAAGGATGCTTATCCTGTTATTCTTTCAAGCCACAAGACTGTTTATAAGGATGGTGAGCATTATGCCAATGGCTCAGCTACAAGCATAGCTACTGCAGTTGCACATCCTAACAAGAATTTAGAGGGTGTTTATACACTTACGGGTATCAAGATGGGCAAGATGCAGAAAGGTATCAATATCGTTAAGATGTCTGATGGTACTATTAAAAAAATATTCATTAAGTAAGTATGGTTTGTAAACTTGGTAAGAAATGGTTGCTTGCAATGGGGTGTCTGTTGCTGGGCAATCTTCCTACAGGGGCAGCAGCCGAGTCTGACTATCAACCGATAGCAGACCCAGCTGCTGTTGTTACAGTGGGTAATGCACGCTTTACTGTACTGACTCCCGAAATGATTCGAATACAGTATAGTAGTCAAAGACTGTTCGAAGACAGGGCAACTTTTGGCTTTGTTAATCGCCGACTTCCAGTTCCTGCTTATACCGTAGAGCAGGAAGGCATGTATACAATTATTAAAACCGAGAAACTGACACTTAGGTACAGAAACAATGCCCCCATTCGTTCCACGTCCAAAGAGGCTGTGCTCTGTGTGAATTTTCAATTAAATGATAAGGATGTCACTTGGTATCCTGATTTGAAAGATACTGGAAATCTAAAAGGCACCACGCGCACCTTGGATGGAGCGTTGGGGGATAGTCAGCGTAGCAATTTGGAGCGAGGACTTCTTTCTCGCAATGGATGGGTGGTAATTGATGAGTCTTCAACATTTAACATTGGTGATGGCACTCGTAGCCTTGCTTTCGATGACAATGTGGATGGTGTGCCTTGGGTATCGCAACAAGTGGATGCCACAGCCATAGATTGGTATTTCATGGGATATGGGCATGACTATAAAAAGGCATTGGGCGATTATACGCAAGTGGGAGGCAAGCAGCCAATGCCTCCACTCTATGCTTTGGGATATTGGTATAGCCGATATTGGAAATACAGTCAGCGCGATTATGTAAACTTGGTGTCGGAAATACAAGCTAACCATATTCCATTGGATGTAATGATACTTGACATGGACTGGCATACAGAGGGCTGGACGGGCTGGACATGGGATAAGAGTTTATTCTCAGATCCCAAGGCATTGCTTAGTTGGATGCATGGTAGAAAGCTGAAAGTATCGCTCAATCTTCATCCGGCAGATGGTGTGGACAGTGATGAAGATGGTTTTGAACAATTGCGCACAGACATGGGATTGCCTTCAACAACAACGGTAGTGCCATGGACATTGGAAAAACCTACGTTTTATCACAACATGTTTAAGGATATCATTCATCCGTTAGAGGATTATGGTGTTGATTTTTGGTGGATAGATTGGCAGCAGAACTTAATGAATCCACGCATGAGCGGACTGAGTGAGACTTTTTGGTGCAATCATGTCTTCTATAACGATATGAAGCAACATCGCCCAGAAGTGCGTCCACTTATCTTCCATCGTTGGGGAGGACTTGGAAGCCATCGATATCCCATCGGATTTTCTGGTGATACGAAAATAGACTATTCTACATTGGAGTACGAAATCTATTTTACCTCTACAGCCTCTAATGTCTGCTTTGGCTATTGGGGACATGACTTGGGAGGTCATCAACAGGGTCCTACGACCAAAGACCCTAACGACCCTGAACTTTATCTTCGCTGGATGCAGTTTGGTGTGTTCTCTCCAATCTTCCGCACCCATGCTTGTAACGACGCAAGTATTGAGCGACGTATATGGAAGTTCAGCAACTTCAATAAACTCAGAGACGTTGTCAAGTTGCGCTACCAGTTTATACCTTATATATATACGGCAGCTCGTCAGGCATACGATACGGGAGTATCCATTTGCCGTCCGCTCTATTATGATTATCCGGAGAGCGATGAGGCTTATAGCTTCGAGGACGAATATCAGTTTGGTGACCAGATATTGGTAGCTCCGATTACCAGTCCGATGAGGGCGGATGGTCGTGCTTGGCGACAGATTTGGTTGCCGGAGGGTAGTTGGTTTGATGTAAGTTGCAACAAGATGCGTGAAGGTGGGCAGACCATCAAGGAAGGATATACAGATGTCCAGATTCCTTATTTCTATAAGGCGGGCTGTATCATTCCTATGTATGCCTCCAATATCACCCATCTCAAGAGTCGCCCAAATCGCATGGTCTTGCAAGTGGTTCCTGGTTCCGACGGAACAGGTACTCTTTATGAAGATGAGAACAATACGGAGAATTACATGTTGGGCAATTATGCCACGACTTCTTATCGTCAGCAGCGTACTTCTTCGCAGACCATCTTGTCAATAGGTTCTGCCATAGGTTATTTTCAGGGTATGCAGGATAAAAAGGAATATGAGATTCAGTTTTTGGGCGAAGAAGCCAAACCTCAGTCGGTCAGACTGGGATATGAAGAACTGACAGAGGGTACGGATTGGACTTACGACCAAGAAAAGAAAATTGTGAAGGTTTATCTGAAAGAGGTGTCAACAAGTGCGGGATGTGTGGTGACCCTCGATTATACTTCCACTGGAATCAAGGCAACGGAAGTCGGGCAGCAAAAAGCCGATGGTCCTATGTATGACTTGGGTGGAAGGCGTATCGCTCATCCTCAGAAAGCACAGGTGGTAGTTTTTAAAGATAAAAAGGTAAAAAAGTAAAAAGGAGAAAGGATAAAAAGGGAAAGGTAAAAGGATACTTGTGTCCTTTTACCTTTTTACTCTTTTACCTTTATCAGATTTCCATGATTTTCTGCTCAAACAGGTTGTTGTCTATCAGCGACCTATTTTTTGTTCTGGTCTTGTATGTGTTGACCGTATGGACAGAGTAGTCCAAAAATTGCGCAATGCGTTCGCTGTCGTTGATGCCCAAGCGAATCAAGGCGAAGATTCTCATCTCGGAGGTCAGTGAGTGTTCCGACTTACGGGCATGTCTCTGGCTCTCGTCAAACAATTCGTTGAATTTCTCCACGAAGTTAGGGTACAGGCTCAAAAACGCTTCGTCGAAGGCATTATACATTTCGTTGCGTTCCTTGTCGAGGTTTTCTTGGCTAACGCATTCTTTCACGGTATCGTATTTCTTGATGGTCATGTTGCGATCAATGGTCTTGAAGATATGCTGTAACTTCTTGATAAACTGACTGGTGATGAAGAATGACTTTCCGATGTAGATGTTCTTGATTTTGTTGGCTTCCTCAAGTCGAAGGTTGGTCTTATTGAGGTCCTGTGCATGTGACTTGATGATATTCATGGCTTGCTTGAGCTTGGAGTTTTTCTTACGGATGTAAATAAATTCCGTCAAGATTCCTACAGACATGAATGCAAAGATGACCATGAAGATGATGAACCAGTTGCGCTCTTTGCGCACGGCATCGTATCGTCCTTGCTCTATAATAGGAATAATGGTGCCAATTTCTATCTTGCGTTGGCGAGAATTATAGGACATAACGTCTTTGAGAGCTATATTGAGGTATTTGCAAGCTCTTTCGTTGTCCCCAGAATCGTATATTTGCAAGGCTATCAAGTATAAAGCCGTAATTTCGTGTGTCGCCGTTTCATTGTCATAGATGGCCGAACGAATGAAATAAATCAGCTCTTGTTCTTTTTCTCCCAGGTAATGGTATGCCCAGGCTACCTCTGCAAATTCCATAGCCAGCTCATGCTTGTCACGGTTGGGCATTTTTTCTGCCTTGCCAAAGTAGTTGATGGCTTCCTTGAATTGTTGTTTGCGCATGGCAATCGAACCTTTCACGGAGTACCACTTTGCGGAATGCACAGGCAAGATGTTGACCAACGAATCCATGTAGTTGTTGGAGATGGTGATGTAGCGGTCGTAATAGGGGTTTTCGTGTACGAAGTCGGCATTCTCTCGCCAAAATTTAGCCATTACTTCATAGTATTGCTGGCGGATGTCAAGGCGTAGATCTTGTGAGTTGGTGCTTTTGAGTTGAGGAAGAGCCTCCATCATGATGCCAGCTGAAATTTGGCAAAAGGCTACAGCGCATTTGGCTTGTGCGATGGCGTTGACATCTTTCAGTTGGTTGGCGGTTTGCAAGCAACGGTTGGCATATATGACGGCAGAGTCGTATTGGTTGGTCTTGTATTCCTCGAACAGCTGTTTGTAGATATCATATTTAGTATTTAGGCTGTTGCTGTTCAAGAGTAGCTTTTCCAAACCTTTGATGCGCTCTGCCTTCAGGGTTTCGTATTTCTCTTTTTGAGCAAGGCTTTCGTCCAGTTTCTTGAGCCAAGAGCCTGGTGAACTCTTGGCTTGCAACATACTGGACGAAAGAATCAGCCAAATAAATGCTATCGTTTTGCTTATAATCTTCATTTGTCGTTATCGATTTTTTTTATGGTTTCTCGTCTTCTGCTTAGACTTCTTGTCTTTCTTCCTGTCGGCAGTACCAGCAGATTTGTCCTTGCGTACAGGAGCAGAGTCACCAGCAAGCGTGAAGTCGAGCTGTTTTTTCTCCAGATTGGCCTGTGCCACCTTGATGCGGATAGCATCACCCAAAGAATACTTGTTGTGATGGCGTCGTCCGATGAGGCAGAAATTCTTTTCATCGAAATCATAGTAGTCGTCAGCGATGTCTCTCATCGGAATCATACCCTCGCAATGGTTCTCGTCGATAGTTGCATAGATACCATAGCTGGTAATACCGCTGATGTGGGCATCGAATTCTTCACCAAGCTTGTCGCCCATGAATTCTACCATCTTGTATTTGATACTGTCACGCTCCGCGTTCTGTGCAATCTGCTCCATGTCGGAACAGTGCTCACAAAGTTCCTCGTAATGCTTCTCGTTGGCACTTCTGCCGCCCTCTGCATACTTGGTGAGCAAGCGGTGAACCATCGTGTCTGGATAACGACGGATAGGGGAGGTAAAATGCGTGTAGTACTCGAATGCCAAGCCAAAGTGACCGATGTTGTGAACGGAGTACTTCGCCTTCATCATGGCACGCAAGGCTACCATCTGGATGAGGTTGTTCTCTGGCTTGCCTTCACAGTCAGCCATCAACTTGTTCAGGCTCTTGGCGGTGGCTCCCTTGGTTCCCTCGGTCTTCATCTTGTAGCCGAACTTCACCACGAACTCGCGCAGAGTTTCCAACTTCTGTGGGTCTGGATTATCATGGATACGATACGGCAAAGTCTTAGGCTTCTTACCTTTCTTTGCCTTGCCGACGCTTTCCGCAACCGTGCGGTTGGCAAGGAGCATGAATTCCTCTACAAGTTTGTTGGCATCCTTCGAACGCTTGTAGTAGCAACTCACAGGCTTGCCCTTCTCGTCGATGTCGAAGTGCAATTCCTCTCGGTCGAACTTCACGGCACCATTCTTGAAGCGAGCGGCACGCAGTTTCTTCGCCAAGCGGTCGAGAGTGATGAGCTGGAGGGCATTCTCGCCCTGATATGGATGCTCAGGTGTCTCAGCAGGTGCTGGCTCGCCCGTGCCATCCACTACGCCATTGGCTTCGAGAAGTTCCTGTACTTCCTCATATTTATAGCGGCGGTCGCTCTCGATGACGGTATGTACGATGCGATAGTTCTTTACCTCAGCGTTGTTGTCCAACTCGAAGATGACGCTATACGCCAATTTCTCCTCGTTAGGACGGAGGGAGCAGATGAAGTTGCAGAGACGTTCTGGCAGCATCGGAATGGTGCGATCAACGAGATAGACGGATGTCGCTCTCTTCACGGCTTCCTTGTCGATGATGCTTCCTTCTGTTACATAGTGTGATACATCGGCGATGTGGACACCCACCTGCCAGTTGCCATTCTCCAACTTCTGGATGCTGAGTGCATCGTCGAAGTCCTTGGCATCTTTCGGGTCGATGGTGCAGGTGAATACCTTGCGGAAGTCCTCACGCTCCTTCAAGTCCTGTTCGGTGATTTCTCCAGAAATCTTATTGGCAGCATCCTCTACGTTCTTTGGATACTTGTATGGCAAACCATATTGAGCGAGGATGGTGTTCATCTCCACATCGTTGTCACCCGTCTGTCCGAGTACATCCACTACCTCTCCGATAGGGCTCTTGTTCTCTCCGTCAGGCCACTCGATGATGCGCACCACCGCCTTGTCGTCGGTCTTGCCACCCTTGAGCTTTCTTCTTGGGATGATGATGTTGTGGGCGAATACATCGCCTGGTGTGACGAGGTAAGCGATGTCCTTATCCACTTTCAGACGGCCTACGAAGCTATCCTTGGCACGTTCCAATATCTTGTTGACCTGAGCCTCCTTGATATGGTTCTTGCGGCGAGCGAGGAAGGTGAATTCTACACGGTCGCCATTGAGCGCGCCCATGGAGTTGCGCTCAGATACGAAGATAGGCTTCTCGCTGCCGTCAGGGATGACGGAGTTCTTGCCGTTGGACTTGCGTACGAACTTGCCCTCCATCACCTGTACACTCTGGTTGAGGCGATAGGAATTGTCACTTACCTTGGCGAGGTAGTCATCCCAAGCCATCTCCTCCATGATGTCGATAGCGAGCATCTTGAGAGGGTGGGTAGTGAGATGGAGACCCCGGAATATCTCTTTGAAGCTGAGCGTTACGCCCGGCTGACTGGCAAAGAATTCTTGCAACTTCTCGGTGAGTTGCGCCTTGTTCATTCTCTTGCCACCTTTCTTTCCTTTTCCCATAATTTTAAAAGTTAATAGCTTATCGTATGCGATGATAGTGCGAACGAGCACAATGAAAGCGTGCTTTCTATAGGCTGAATGCATCTATCTTATTGCAAAGAAACAAAAAAAAACGCAGAATGCAAGCATTCTAGTCCTCTTTTTTCCGTTTTTTAGCAAATATGTAACAAAAAGGACAGAAGTTTCGATTTTTTTTCATAAGTTTGTACCCGAAAAAAGCTAGATGATAAGTTTCCGCTACCCGAAAGAGAGGGAATCATAGATAAAAAGATAACAGATGCAAGCAACGGAATTTGAGAGATTTTTCAAGGAGAACTATTCGAAGATATATTACTTGGCGCTCAGCCTTGTCCACGATGACGAGGTTGCCAGGGATATTGTGGCCGATAGTTTCGAGTATCTCTTCTCGCATCATGCCGACTTGCAGACAGCTGAAGCTTGCAACTATCTCTTTGTCATCGTCCGCAATCGTTGCTCCGACTTCTATCGCAAGCAAGCCGTTCATCAGCGGTATTCACAATATATATCTTATACGTCAGAGAAGGTGGAGATAGCCGACTGGCTCGAACATGACGACAAGGTGGAAACGATACGGCGACTGATGGGGCATCTCACCCCACGTACCCGACAGATTTTGGAGGCGCATTATCTGCAAGGCAAAAAATACAGTGAGGTGGCGGCTGAACTGGAAATCAGTGAGAGCGCCGTGAAGAAGCACATTATGCAAGCCCTGAAACTGTTTCGGGAGAAAATGGGCAAGGTGTAAGATGCAACAAAAAAAGTTAAAGTGACGGCAGAGTGGTGCCCATTGGCAGAGGATGGTCGATTTATATATAGATAATATAACCAATGATAGGTATATGAGTTACCAATAGTTAGGTAATGATAGCCTATATTATAAATAAGGTGTAAGTAAGCAATGTCAGATAAAGAAATGAACGATATAGGAATGGAAGAGCAGGAGCGTCTGGGACAAATGGTCACGGAGGCTTTGTTGAGAGACGGTCATGCAGCTCCCGACGCTAGCTCAGAATGGCAGAAGTTGGCAGCACGCATGAGTGCCAACTCGGATGACTCTACCCTTTCCGCAGTTTCTTCTTCTGCCTCATGTCAAGAAGAACCTGACCAGCGTTTCTCTTTGCGTGCCTTGTGGACGGTTGTGGGAACGGTGGCTGCCATCGCCCTAGTTGTAGTTCTGCTCAATATCAAGGGCATCCAGAAAGATCAGTCTTCCATCTATCAGGCAAAGGCAGAGCCTACCGACATCGTTATTCTCGATGAGGAGGAGAATGAGCGAGTGGTGAAAGGCAATGAGTTGACACTCGCCCAGACGCAGGAAGTGGAGAACCATACGGTGGTGGTGCCAGAGGGAAAAGACATGAAGCTCACCCTTGCCGATGGTACGCAGGTGTGGCTGAATGCCAATAGCCGTTTCACTTATCCTACTTCATTTACAGGAAAGGAGCGCAAGGTGTCGCTGCAAGGTGAGGCTTACTTCAAGGTGGCTCACGATGCCCAGCATCCTTTCATCGTCCATGCCGGCGATATGCAGACCCGTGTGTTGGGAACGGAATTCAATGTCGATGCATCCGATGCTTCCCATCCTCATGTCACGCTTGTAGAAGGAAGTGTAAGCGTCTCTTCCATGAACCATCCAGCCAATAAGGTCATCGTGCCAGGTGAGGATGCTGCCCTCAATGCGCAAGGCGAGATCAAGGTTTCTCATGTTGATACCAACGATGTGGCTTGTTGGAGGGATGGCATTGAACTCTTCGATGATGTTACTTTGCGTGACATCTTGGTGCAGATGGGCAGTTGGTACAATGTGAGTGTGGTATGCCATGATGATGCCGCCCTCAGTACGCATCTCCGTTATATGTACGATCGAAAGCAGAGCTTGGAGGAAGCGGTCAAGATGCTGAATCAAATATCAAATAATAAGATAAAACTGCATAATAATACCATTTTGGTAGAATAAGTTCGGAAATAATTAAAATATTTACCTTTTTAGGGTACCCGAAGTATCTCTTTGCCCGATTTTATAGTATAAATCATATAAAACGAGCAAAGAGCTATGAATAAGAAAGTTTTGAGTTATGCGCTGGCAGCCGCTTTGATGCTGCCTGTTTCTGTAGCATCGGCAAAGTCGATGGCGATGCCACTTGTGCAACAAACCCAGGCATCTGAGGACAATACCAAGGGTACCCAGTTCTTCAAGGGAACCTTTGCACAAGCTTTGGCAAAGGCAAAGCAAGAGAACAAGAAGTTGATGGTAGATTGCTACACCCTTTGGTGTGGCCCATGCCATTACATGGCTACCAACGTCTTCCCCAACGACACGCTTGGCAAGTTTATGAATGAGCACTTCGTCTGCATGAAGCTCGATATGGAGCATGGCGAAGGTCCAGAGCGCAACAAGACTTTCAACGTGAAAGCTTATCCTACGTTTATTTTCTTCGATGCCGATGGCAAGGAGATGGACCGCTTCGAGGGTATGGCATACCAGGATGAGTTTCAAAAGAGATGTGAGCGTATCTTGAAGGGTGAGGCTCCTATCTCAGAGGAAACCAAAAAGGAAGAGGCTCAGCAGAGAAAGCAGAAAGAAAAGGCTGCAGAGAAAGATACCATCATAGATGAGGGCAAGGGCGTGAATTTCATCAAAGGCTCTGAGGTGCGCTTTGCGGATGTCTTGGCTCAGGCGAAGCGTGAGAACAAGCGAGTGCTCGTGGATTTCTGGGCAACTTGGTGTCATGCTTGCATCCAGATGAACAAGACCACCTTCCGTGATACGCGTGTTGGCAATATGATGAACTATTCATTTGTCAACTATGCTGTGGATGTGGATCATGATGCTGATGGCAAGGAATTGGTGGAGAAATTCAATATCAAGGCATTTCCTACTTATCTTATCTTGAATCCTGATGGCACGGAATACAACCGCATTGTGGGCAGCAACCCTGTAGAGGGATTTGCCAAGGCTTTGACAAATGCATTGTTGGGTAAGGAAGACCAATATACCATGATGGAAAGAAGGCAGAAGGAAGCAGAAGCAAAGGCGAAGGCTGAGCGACAAGCTAACTTGACGGCATCTCCTAAGGCGACCCCTAAGACCAAGGTGAAGTTCATGGCAGGTATGGATGTGGAGAAAGGTATCAAGGCTGCAAAGGCTAAGAAGAAAAACTTGATGGTTTTCTTCACGGATGGTGACTACAAGTCGGAATATGTGGAGAAATATTCCTTCAACGATGCTGGCATAGCTGATTATCTCAACAAGAACTTCCTTTGTATGTTTGTGGATGTCAAGAGCAAGCAAGGCGATGCTGTAGTGACAAAATACGAGATCGCAGAGTCGTTCCCTGGCTTCTTACTCTTCAATAGCAAGGGAGAGAACAAAGGCTATGCAGGTGGAGCCTTGCGCACCGCAGATATGATGAAGGAAAATTTTGATATGTATCTCAACTATGTTCCCAACAAATAGGTTGTGGAAATAGTTGGATAATAAGGATATCATTAGTCATTCGATTATACAATAATATCATTTGAAAAATAGAAAACTAAATAATAATGTTATGAGAGATTTTAAGTCAAGAGTAACCATATTGGCGTTGCTTTCGTCATTTATCTCTCCTCTCTCTCAGGTTTATAGTCAGGCAGCAGTGATTGGTGACCAACCGCTGCTTGCCAATGACTGGGTAGGAGAGCAGATGGTGAAGATAAAGGAGCAATCATCATTGGTGGATGCGTTTAGGAGAGTAGAAAAACTCACAGGTTACAGAATCATGTATTCCTATGATGATGTGAAGAATTACAAGGCTCAGTCGATGCCTTCTTCTAAAAATATCCATAAGGCTTTATCGCAAGTTTTAGGCAATCTTCCTTTGGATTTTACCATCAATGGAAAGTTTGTTTCCATATCAAAGAAGATTCCTCAGGTTTCCAATATTTCGTTGTCTTCCGATGTAAATGAGGGAAAGACTGTCGTGTTGCAAGGAATGGTTGTCGATGAGAATGGCGAACCTTTGCCAGGTGTGACCGTGCAGGCTGGAAAGAACAGCAAGATTGCTACTGTCACATATACTGATGGTACTTTTGTTTTGCAATTGAATCGTGGTCGTGCCGTAGATGTTAATTTCTCTTATATAGGTATGAAGTCTGAGCATTATATGTTCAGATGTCAGGAGGATTTCCGCAATCTGGTTATCAGGTTGAAGGACGATGCTTCTTCTTTGAAGGAAGTCGTTGTGACAGGTATGTTCAATAAGCGTCGAGAGACCTATACGGGCTCTGCCAAGACTGTTACTTCCAAGGATTTGAAATTGGCAGGTAACTCCAATCTTTTGTCTTCACTTTCTAATGTGGATCCAAGTTTCAATATCGTGACCAACGATTTGATAGGTAGTGACCCAAACAAAATGCCTGATATTACCATGCGTGGTTCCACTGCTTTAGGAACTGACGTGAAGAGTATGCAAAACAATTCCAGCAATAAGGTATCCAGCAATCTTCCGCTCTTTATCATGGATGGCTTTGAAGTAAGTTTGGAGCGTTTCAACGATTTGGATGAAAATCAGGTAGAGAGCATTACCCTCTTGAAGGATGCTTCTGCTACAGCGCTTTATGGTACACGTGGTGCCAATGGTGTTGTGGTTATTACAACCAAGAAACCAGAGAGTGGTCGTCTGCGTGTTACCTATAAAGGAACCTTGACTGTTGAGGCTCCAGATCTTACTGGCTATAACTTGATGAATGCTGATGAGAAACTGAAATACGAGAAGCAGGCTGGTCTCTATACCGCTGCCGATGATGCCAAGAGACAGCAGAGTCTTGACAATCTCTACAATGCCCGAATGATGAATGCTGCCAGAGGTATTGATACTTATTGGCTTAAGTATCCTATTCGTACCGGTGTCGGTCATAAGCATAGTTTGCGCGTAGAGGGTGGAGATGATGTGTTCCGCTATTCTGGCAATTTGCTTTACAATGATATTAATGGTGCAATGAAGGGATCTGCCCGCAATACATTCACGGGTGGCGTATTCTTGTCTTATAAATATAAGAACCTTACGTTCCAGAACGACCTTCAGATTTCCAGTAACACATCCAAGAATTCTCCATACGGCTCGTTCAGCGACTATACTTCTGTAAATCCTTATTATACTCCATTTGGAACTGATGGTAATTATGCCAAGAAATTGGAGGACGATACCTCTTACCCTTCCTTGGGCTTGAACTCTCGCGTCACGGTCTATAATCCTCTCTATAATGCAATGTTGCCTCAGAAGAATGAGAGCAAATATACCTCCATTACCAACAACTTTGCTATAGAATGGCACCTTAATGATGCTTTCTTCATGCGTGGTTCCTTAGGAGTGACCAGCGAAAAAAACAGAAGTGATGTCTATGTACCAGCAGAGAATACTGCCTTCGACGAGTATGCTACTTCTGATTATGGTCGGAAGGGTACTTATACATATGGTACCGGTGAGAATAGCCAGTATGAGCTGAATATAACAGCCAACTATTCCAAGACATTTGCCGACTTACATTCTCTTTATGTGGGTTTGGGATATACTTTGGCACAGACCAAGTCTGAAGACTACTCTTTCCAGGCAGAAGGTATCACCAATAGCAATATGGCATTCTTGGGTGCAGCTACCGCTTATGCTCAGGGTACTACTCCATATGGCTATGAAAGTACGGTACGCCGTGTCGGTGTAACAGGAAATTTCAATTACACATATGCAGACCGTTATTTCGTAGATGGAACATTCAAGACGGAGGGTTCATCTCAGTTTGGTAAGGACAATCGTTTTGCTCCTTTCTTTAGCATAGGTGCTGGTTGGAATATCCATAATGAGCATTTCCTCAAGGGAAATAACTTCATCAATGTGGCTCGTCTTCGCTTGAGTTATGGTACGAGTGGTTCGCAATCCTTCTCTCCATATCAGGCTCTCACCAGCTATAAGACTATTGATGGCTATAACTTCAATGGCTTGTATGGTGTCAAATTGATGGGTATAGGCAACTCTGAATTGAAATGGCAAAAAACCAAGCAGTGGAACGTGGGTTTTGATTTGGAACTCATCAAGAATCGGTTTGCCTTGAATTTTGACTATTACAACAAGTTGACCGATGATTTGCTTTCTGATGTCAACCTGCCAACTTCTGCAGGTTTCAGCAGTTTCAAAGGAAATGTGGGACAAGTAGAGAATCGCGGATTCGAATTGGGTGCCAATGCCTATCTTATTCGTGATACCAAGAGACAGGTAATCTGGTCTGTTGGTGGAACCATGATACATAATGTCAACAAAATTAAGAAAATAAGCAATTATCTGGAATACTTGAATTCCTTGATGGAGAATGAAGAGGATGTAAATCCAAGTTTCATGTATAAGGAAGGCGAGAGTATCAATACGATTTTCGCAGTTCGCAGCCAGGGCATTGATCCAAGTAATGGTAAGGAAATCTATGTAAAGAAGGATGGTACGCTTACCTATGTTTGGGATAGCAAGGACAAGGTGGCTTGTGGTATCAGTGAACCAAAGTACCAAGGTACATTTAATACTCGCTTGCGTTATCAGGGATGGCAGTTGAGCGCCATTTTCAGTTATCGCTTCGGCGGTCAGATATACAATAGTACTTTAGCAAGTAAGATAGAGAATAACTATCCTTACAACAATAGCGACAGACGTGCTCTTTATGACCGCTGGAGTCCGGAGAATACAAATGCACGATACAAGGCAATCAACGACTTCTCTACGACATACGCAACAAGCCGTTTTGTGGAGGATGAGAATACCTTGCGTCTGAATACTCTTTCCTTAAGCTATGATCTTCCTGCTACTTGGCTCAAGAAGGTGCATCTGCCATTTGAGTATGTATCTATTGCAGGATATGCAGAGGATTTGTTGTATATGTCAAGTGTCAAGCGTGAGCGTGGTACCGATTATCCATACGCCCGTACTTATACTTTCTCTTTGACTTTGAGATTCTAAAAGGATTATTAATGTAAAACAGAACGTGATGAAAAAGACAATATATTCAATGTTGCTTCTCTTGGGAGCAGCTTCCTCATTGACCAGTTGCAGCGACTGGCTGGATGTAAGTCCTAAGACCGAAGTGAGAGAGGGAGATTTGTTCTCTTCCGAGGCTGGTTATCGCAATGCGATGTCTGGCGTATATATCCTCTTGGGACAGAAGCCTCTTTATGGTGTCCAGGCATCTATGTTTGTGCCAGAGTTCCTGGCGCATACCTGGGCCTCTCCTTCAGAGAGTACCGATGCTTCAGCCTTCTATTTGGCGAAGAATGACTATACTAATTCTAATGTGGAGACAACATTGGACGACCTATGGTCAAACTATTATACTGCTATCGCACAGATCAACAATATCCTGACCAACTTGCAGGGCTCTTCTGTCAGCTTCTCTGGTACCCAGCGCCAGATGATGGAAGGAGAACTTTATGGTTTGCGTGCCTTCCTGCATTTGGACTTGCTGAGATTCTATGGTCCAATGCCTGATGGTGCTGATGGTTCTCAGTTGTGTATCCCATACGTCAAGGAATTGACCAATGATGTGGCAAAACTGAAGTCGGAATCTTATGATGCGGTAAAAGCCGATATTCTCTCCGACCTGGACAAGGCAGAGAGTCTTCTTGCTGTATCTGATCCTATCGTGGAAACCAAGGCGAGTGCAGACGACCCAGACCGTTCTGATGATGCAGACGATACCGATGTTGATTTGAGCGAGAATGAAATCTATCGTCAGTTGCATTTCAATTATTGGGCAGTGATAGGAGCAAAGGCTCGTTATTATTATTGGATAGGTGATAAGGAGAAGGCGGTAGAATATGCCAAGAAGGTGATAGAGGCCAAAGACAAGGCAGGGAAGCAGGTGTTCTCTCTTTGTGATGAGGCTTATTATTCAGCTCATAGCAATGCCAATCTGACCATGAAGATGGAGCAGCTCTATGGTGTCTATAACTCAAGTTTCCAGGATGACATCTATCAGGAGTACTATTCCAATTCACACCCTCTTTTCACCCAAAAGGAAGAATATGTAAAAACGGCTTACGAGTCAACTCTTTATCCTGATGATATCCGTTTTAAGGGAAGTCGCTACTGGAAGAATCAGATGGCTGACAATGCCTCAGTGTCAGACTATCATTTTCTCAAATACCAACACAATGGTTCTTGGTATGGTTACAACACGATGCCAGTGATGCGCCTGAGCGAGATGTATTTCATCTTGTTTGAGGATGCGTCGCTTACAGAGATGAAACCTTATTTTGCCACATGGCGACTATCTCGTGGTTTGGATGCTTCTCTTGATGAGACTTTGACCAGTGAGCCTGTTGTGGTATCTCGTATGGAGAAGGAATGGCGCAAGGAGTTCATGGGCGAGGGACAAATGTTCTTCTTCTACAAAAAGCATAATTATTCAGCTTATTCTTGGCCTACAAGCTATACGGTTCCTGTAGGGGCTTACCAATTGCCAAAGCCAAAGAGTCAAACCATGTATGAGTAATGTTACCATTCTTTTTGAGTAATATTCCAATCAAAAATGTAGATTAAAACATGAAGAAATATATATTTATTCTGATGGCAGCCTTGGGAATATTGACCTTGGCTTCCTGCTCGGAAAACGAGCCGATGGCATACGAGGGGCAACCTGCCTTGTTTTTTGCGAATGATGACATCAATTTCTCGTTCTTCTATGCAGAAGATGACGTGGATAGAAGTTCTGTCGATATCACGGTACATGCGATGGGGCCAGTTTCCGATGTAGATAGGGCTTTTACGCTTTATCAGGAAAATGCAGGAGAGGCTGGCGCAGCTCAGGCTGGTGTGCATTACCTGGGTTTTGATACTGATGAGATGAAACAGGCGATGGTGATTCCTGCAGGCAAGAGCGAGGTAAAATTGCCTATCATCTTGTTGAAAGACCAGAGTTTGGATACACAGACTGTTAATTTGAAGATAGGCATACGCCCTAATGATAATTTCGGTTTGGGAGTTGTGGAACAAGACAGCACGGTCATTTCTTTCTCTTCTCAGGCGATGAAACCTACCAACTGGAAGGCCTGGTATTATGCTTTCGGTGCAAGTTGGGGTACGGTCAAGATGCGCTTTATCATTGACGTTACAGGTATTACCAATTTTGATGAGGTGCCTGAGGACTATGACTATCTCATCTATTTGAATGGTAAGTTGAAGTCTAAGATGTTTGAATACAATTCCACTCATGACCAACCTTTGCAAGAGGCAGATGGTACACTTGTAGAATTTGAGAATCCTTATGTTTGGGAATAGTCTCTTGACATTCGTAAAGTGAGGATAGAAACTTAAAGTTTAGAAGATTATGACAAACAAAAGAATAACAAAAATGTTGCTCTGCTTGTCAATGGCCTTGGGGCTGTTTACAAGTTGTTATGAAGACAAGGGTAACTACGACTATATCTCGGAAGATGATGCCGCTGGCGTAGTTTTGGGTTCCATGGAAGGAGCCACGGTCAAGGCAAATGATGTATTGAAGATAGAGCCTCAGATGAAAGGTGGTGAAGGGGATAATTTCACTTACCTCTGGTATACTCTTTCTAGTGGTACTTATAATGTAACGAAGGATACATTGTCACAGGAGCGTATTCTAGATGTTCCTGTCAATCTGAAAGAGGGTAAATATACATTGTATTATCAGGTGACCAATCAGTCGAATGGAGTTTTCCGTTCAGTTGAGGCTCCTCTTACGGTAACAGCTTCCGACGTAACAAGCGGATGGTATGTCATGAAAGAAGTGTCTGGCGGAACTGATTTCGATTACTATTCTTTGGATGGTCAGAAGACCGTCAATGATTTCCTGACCTCTTCTCTGGGCATGGAACCTCTGAAGGGCTCTCCTGTCGGTATGGTGTTCCTCAATGCTTCGTATAATCATGAGGAGGAAAATACGAATGGTACAACTACCAAGGAAACAGGACTCTCTGCTTATCATATCATGTCAACCCAGGATTTCATCACCTTGAATGGTAGTGACTTCAGTTTGTTGAAGAATTTGGAGCAAGAGTTTTATGAGGCTCCTTCTCATATAAATTTCAGTCAGCTTTTCATTGATTCTTCTTGGCGTGACCAAGGTTTTGATATTGACCATTGTTATTTGATAAACAATGGCAAACTTCATGCGATGGGTTCCGAGATAGGCAAATGGGGCTATCAAGGAGCAGGCGATTATGAGTTGTATCCTTCGTTAGTATTAGGCTATATAGGTGAGTTTGCTTATGATATGAAGAATCAGATGATTGTAAATTGCAGCACTGATGGAACGGTGGAAAATGCTCCATCTCTCTTTGGCGGTGACTTTACAGAATTCAAAGATAAAGACATGCAGGTTTCTGCTGTCGTTCCGCATATTGGCGGTTTTTCTGCTGAATTCTATATTGTTGCAAAGAGTGGCGAGGATGGTAAGTATTATGTAGCTAATGTTTCTACTTTCCCTCCTTATGTATATCAGGCTGAATATTATGAATTTGCTGCGGATAGTCCTTTGAATCATGCAAAGATTATGGCTTCTCCTCAGACTGCCTCTGTCATCTACTATGCTATAGACAACAAGTTGTATATGCACAAGGTTACTACAGGCGAGGATTGTTTGGTGAAGACCTTTGCCGAGGGTGAGAACATTTCTTTTATCCAGAACTTTACAGGTACAGATAAAAATGGGGAAAGTTTCAATGATATGGTGATTGTTACCAATACAGCTACTGGCTATCATGTTTATCAATTCCCGATGGTTGGCTCAGCAGGTGAGTTGAAGACGGATGTCTCTCCATCTATGAGTGGTACGGGAAAAGCGTCTTATTTGATGTTCAGACAGGAATAAGATAGGTAGTAGAATCAAATCCTATTAACGAATGGCAGATGTTGTTCCATGCAATGATATGGGCATACATCTGCCATTTCTTTTTTCTTCTATTAAGCATGGGCGATTACAGATGCTTTTTGCCATCAATATTACAATGCTGTTACAATTTAAAATATTCGTAATAAATATTTCGGAATCAGCGGAAATCTTATTAAATTTGCAAACGAAATGTAACGAGTATTTCCACGTAACAAAACATTTATGAGTACAAGTCAATATCTTGTGATATTTTTTCAGATTCTCGGTTCTCTGGCATTGCTCATCTACGGTATGAAAGTGATGAGTGAGGCTTTGCAGAAAATGGCAGGATCTCAGTTGCGACACATCTTAGGAGCGATGACAACCAATCGGCTCACGGGTATGCTTACAGGTACATTTATTACCTGTGCCGTGCAGAGTTCTTCTGCTACTACCGTGATGACGGTTTCCTTTGTCAACGCAGGTCTTCTCACCTTGGCGCAAGCCATCTCCGTCATCATGGGTGCCAATATCGGCACCACGCTTACGGCTTGGATTATGTCTTTGGGATACAATGTGGATTTGACGATAGTCGTCTTCCCTGCGTTTTTCTTGGGCATTATGTTAATCTATAGCAAGAAGAAACGCTATTTTGGCGATTTCCTCTTTGGCATTGCTTTTCTCTTCTTTGCCCTCGTTCTTTTGAGTGGGGCAGGAAAGGACCTCGATTTGGAACACAATCCTTCGGTCATCGATTTCTTCAGTTCTTTTGATACGAAGAGCCATCTTACCATTATTACATTCCTTCTGATAGGTACGGTCATCACCTGTATCGTACAGAGTTCGGCTGCCGTCATGGCTATTACCATTCTGCTCTGTTCTACCGGTGTGCTTCCTATCTATCTCGGTATTGCGCTGGTGATGGGCGAGAATATCGGAACAACGGCTACTGCCAATCTTGCAGCATTGGGTGCCAATGCACAGGCCCGACGTGCCGCTTTGGCCCATCTTGTATTTAATGTGTTTGGTGTCATTTGGGTGCTTTGCCTGTTTTATCCTTTCGTCAATTTAGTTTGCTCATTGGTAGGATATAATCCGGATGGAAATATGTCGGCAGCCCAGAAAGCTACGTTGCTGCCTATCGTCTTGGCGATGTTCCACACCTGTTTTAATGTGTGTAATACAGCAGTTCTCATCTGGTTTATACCTCAGATAGAGAAGTTGGTTTGCCAACTTATCAAACCAAAGGCAGATAAGGAAGATGAGGATTTCCGTCTGCGTTTCATCCAAACGGGTATCATGAAGACCCCTGAACTATCTGTCTTCGAGGCTCAGAAGGAAATCAGCAGTTTCGGCGATCGCATCCATCGTATGTTTGGTATGGTGATGGAACTCTTGGGGACAACGGATCACAAGAACTTCGACAAGCTCTATGAGCGTATCGAGAAGTATGAGGGAATCTCCGACAGTATGGAGATAGAAATAGCGAAGTATCTCGACCAGGTGAGCGATGCTCATCTGAGTGATGATACCAAGGCGAAGATTCGTGCCATGCTCCGTGAAATCTCAGAGATAGAGAGCATTGGCGACAGTTGCTTCAATATCTCTCGCACCATCAAGCGCAAGAAGGACAACAAGGAGGACTTCACTGACCAGCAGTATCAGAACATCCATCAGATGTTTAAGTTGGTGGATGAGGCTTTGACGCAGATGAACTATATGTTCACCCACGACCGTCATACGCTCACGATGACCCACACGTTCAATATCGAGACGGAAATCAATAACTATCGCAACCAGCTTCGCAACCAGAATCTGGATGATGTCGATAACCACCTCTATACCTATGGTGTAGGAACGATGTATATGGACATCATACAGGAGTGTGAGAAGCTCGGCGACTATGTGGTCAATGTCGCCGAGGCTAGAGTGGGAGTGAGATAAGTTTTTTATTTCTCTTTCTCCAATATCTCGGTCAGTTCCTTCATTCCCTCAGAAGCACCCTTCATGATGTGTTTTATCTGATAGTACCCGTTGGTATTGACGGCTCCTGGGTCTATCAGGTAGATAGGGATGTGGGGCTTGGTGTAGGAAATCAAGCCGGCGGCAGGATAGACGTTGAGGGAGGTGCCGATGATGACGAAGATGTCAGCATTCTGCACCGCCTCGGCAGCAGGTTCTATCATCGGAACATTCTCGCCGAAGAAGACGATGAAGGGGCGCAAGAGACTGCCATCGCCTGTCTTGGTGCCAGGCTCCACCTCGCAATTATCCTCTGGCAACTCCTTAATGTAGCGATAGTCGTAAGGATTGTCGGAAGAACAAACCTTGGAGAGCTCGCCGTGCAGGTGGATGACGTTCTTGGAACCAGCCTTCTCGTGCAAGTTATCTACGTTCTGGGTGATGACGGTCACCTCGAAATCTTTCTCCAGTTCCTTGACGAGCTTATGCCCCTCGTTCGGTTGGGCGGCATAGAGCTTGTGGCGCAACATATTGTAGAAGTTGGTTACTAGGGTAGGGTCGGCTTCCCATCCCTCGTGGGTGGCTATCTGCTCCACAGGGTAGTTCTCCCACAAACCGTCGTTGCCACGGAAAGTCTTGAATCCACTTTCCACCGACATACCGGCACCAGTCAAAAATACAAGTTTCTTCATAATTATCATGGTTTGATTGATAACTTTCTCGCTTCTTTTTCTAAAAGAAACAATCTTCTTACTATTAAGAATGCACAAAAATAGTAATTTTTCCGCAAATAGCAACGTTATCTGCCCAAATAATTTTGTTCTTCGCCCGATTTGTCGTATCTTTGCACACGTTTTAAGACATTTTGTTAGATTATTAATCAAAAAAGTATAAATAGATTTTATGAGTAAGGTAAGTTACGCTCTTGGCATCGGTATCGGTCGCCAGTTGGCTTCTATGGGAGCTGAAAGTTTGAACATCGACGATTTCGCACAGGCAATAAAGGACGTTATTGCCGGTAACACACCGCAGCTCGTCGACGCAGAAGCGCAAACAATCTTACAGAAGTTCTTCCAGGACCTGGAGGAGAAGCAGCGTGCAGCACAGGCTGAGACCTTCAAGGCTGTGAAGAAGAACGGCGAGGACTATCTCGCTGAGAACGCAAAGAAGGACGGCGTCATCACGCTGCCCAGCGGTCTCCAGTATCAGGTGCTCAAGGAAGGCAACGGCCGCAAGCCTAAGGCCACCGACACCGTGAAGTGTCACTATGAGGGCATGCTCATCGACGGAACAATGTTTGACAGCTCTATACAGCGCGGCGAACCCGCCGAGTTCCCCCTGAACGGCGTGATCGCAGGATGGACCGAAGGTCTGCAGCTCATGCAGGAGGGTGCCAAGTATCGCTTCTTCATTCCTTACACTCTCGGCTACGGCGAGCGCGGCGCAGGACAGGCCATCCCTCCCTTCGCAGCTCTCATCTTCGACGTGGAGCTTATCGAGGTGAAGTAAAAAAAAGGCGAACATTAAATGTTTAAAGAAATGCGCGAAGCGCAAAAGCCATCTACAACAAGAAAACATTAAAGAACAAAACATAAAAAAACAATGAA
>OIYR01000111.1_pt1 | contig 47035 bp, 44 predicted proteins | sample 1588221 | NCBI WGS metagenome assembly OIYR01 (sample SAMN03283292) | human gut metagenome | biome: human-associated habitat; material: feces | host: Homo sapiens | place: Peru | collected 2012
AAGAAAATATAGACCTATACTACAAATTTAAGCCACGGATATTTGCAACTGTGCCCAAATAAGTCTGTTCAGTGTGCTTAACACGCTGACCAATATCAGTTTCTACAACGATTATGCCACTGTTTGCGGATTGACTAAGGATGAAATCGAATCGTGTCTTGGCGAAGAGTTGCAAGAACTTGCCAATAAGAAAGGCTGGAATATGGAAGAGACCCTTTCAAGATTGAAGGATATGTATGATGGCTATCATTTCTCCGAAAGTCTGCAAGGTGTTTACAATCCTTTCAGCGTGCTGTGCGCCTTGAACGAACTGCGCTTGAAATCGTTCTGGATAGCAAGCGGTGCCACTGAGATGCTGCCTAAGATACTGACCAATTTTGAACGTGATGTAGAGAAACTGGATGGTTCGCTCATTGATATGGACTATATTGAGACGTCGGATGTCAATACGACTAATCCAAAACTCTTTCTTTACCAGTCGGGCTATCTTACAATAAAGAATGTCATTGAGGATAGTTATGTACTTGGATTCCCAAATCGTGAGGTGAAAAAGGCGTTGTTTGAATTGGTTATTCCGATAATGTTGAAAAAAGATAAGGATGAGACCGAGAATGCAATACAAGAGTTGAAAATGAACTTTTCAACAGGAAATGTAGAGGAAGGAATACTCTGTCTTAAGCAATTGATTACTCATACGCCGTATAGTACACAGAAAAAGGAAAAGTTTGTTTTTGAAGAGCACTTCCGTTTTATACTGAAGAACTTATTCTATATTTGTGGATTCAACGTGAAGGAGGAGGAGCAGGTGGCTAATGGAAGAATCGACCTTGTGGTTGAAACCTCCAATATTATATATGTAATCGAGCTTAAGATGTTGGACAATGGCGGTACGCCTGCCGCTATCCAACAAATCATTACCCGTCACTATAAAGATGCATATTGTGCAAGTCATAAATCGGTTGTAGGTTTGGCGTTGGTATTTGATAAAGACAATCGGGGCTTGAAAGACTGGAATAAGGTTTAGTATTGGTGTCTAACGACATTCATTTAAGCTGAAGGCATTATGTAATGCAACAAAAAAGGGAGCGCCAAAACTCAGTGTTATGAGTCTTGGCGCTCCCTTTTATTATGTCTATGCGTTTCGCTTAGTTGCTGACTCGGTTCTGCTTAGTTGCGGAATACGAGTCCGTTCTGGTCGGCATCGATGGTGATTGGCTGCTCGCGCTTAACCTCGTCAGAGAGAATCTTCTTAGAGAGGTCGTTGAGTACGCAGCGCTGGATGGCACGCTTTACCGGACGTGCACCAAACTCTGGGTCGAAGCCTTCGTCGGCGAGGAAGTCGATGGCGGCAGGAGTAACGTTGAGAGTGAATCCCTGCGGCTCGAGCATCTTCTTCACGGCGTTCATCTGCAATGTCACTACCTGGGCGATTTCGGCCTTGGTGAGCGGCAAGAACATGATGGTCTCGTCGATACGGTTGAGGAACTCCGGACGTATCGTCTTCTTCAGCATCTCCATCACCTTCTCCTTGGTGTCGCCGATGACATGGTCGCGGTTCTCGGGCGTGATGCCGGCGAACTGAGCCTGTATGTATTGGCTACCAAGGTTTGAAGTCATAATAATGATGGTGTTCTTGAAGTTGACGGTGCGACCCTTGTTGTCGGTGAGTCGTCCGTCGTCGAGCACCTGCAAGAGGATGTTGAAGACGTCGGGGTGAGCCTTCTCTATCTCGTCGAAGAGTACGACAGAGTAAGGTTTGCGGCGTACAGCCTCCGTCAGCTGACCGCCCTCGTCGTAGCCTACGTATCCTGGAGGCGCACCGATGAGTCGAGACACGCTGAACTTCTCCTGGTACTCGCTCATGTCGATACGCGTCATCATCGTCTCGTCGTTGAACAGGTATTCGGCGAGAGCCTTTGCCAACTCCGTCTTGCCCACACCCGTCGTGCCGAGGAATATGAACGAAGCGATAGGTCGCTTCGGGTCCTGCAGTCCGGCACGCGAACGTCTTACGGCATCGCTCACGGCTTTGATAGCCTCGTCCTGTCCGATGACGCGGCGGTGCAGCTCCTCCTCAAGGTGCAGCAGCTTCTCGCGTTCGCTCTGCATCATGCGCGTAACGGGTATTCCCGTCCAGCGGCTTACCACCTCGGCTATGTCGTCGGCTGTCACCTCCTCGCGTATCATGGCGTTGCCGTCCTGCGTCGACTTCAACTGGTTCTGTATCTGTCGGATGTCCTCTTCAAGAGCCTTCAGTCTGCCGTAGCGTATCTCAGCCACGCGCTCGTAGTTGCCCTCGCGCTCGGCACGCTCCGCCTCGAACTTCAGCTGCTCCATCTGTTGCTTATCCTGCTGAATCTTGTTCACCAAGCCCTTCTCGCTCTCCCATTTAGCGCGGAACGCCTTCTCCTGGTCGCGCAGTTCGGCGATGTCCTTGTCGAGCTGCTTAATCTTCTCGGTGTCGTTCTCGCGCTTGATGGCCTCGCGCTCAATCTCCAGCTGTTTCAGTCGGCGCGTAATCTCGTCGAGTTCCTCGGGCACAGAGTCGCGCTCCATGCGCAGCTTTGCAGCCGCTTCGTCCATGAGGTCGATAGCCTTGTCGGGCAGGAAGCGGTCGGAGATGTAACGCTCCGAAAGCTTCACGGCAGCTATGCAGGCATCGTCCTGTATACGCACCTTGTGGTGGTTCTCGTAGCGTTCCTTCAGACCACGAAGTATGGAGATAGCCGAAAGCTCGTCAGGCTCGTCGACCATTACGGTCTGGAAACGGCGTTCCAGAGCCTTGTCCTTCTCGAAGTACTTCTGATACTCGTTGAGCGTCGTAGCACCGATGCTGCGCAGCTCGCCACGCGCAAGTGCCGGCTTGAGGATGTTGGCAGCGTCCATGGCACCTTCGCCACCGCCTGCACCTACGAGCGTATGAATCTCGTCGATGAAGAGGATGATGCGACCGTCGGCGTTGGTCACCTCCTTGATGACGCTCTTCAGTCGCTCCTCGAACTCGCCTTTGTACTTGGCTCCGGCTACGAGTGCGCCCATGTCGAGCGAGTAGAGCTGCTTGTCCTTCAGGTTCTCTGGTACGTCGCCGCGCACGATGCGCTCCGCCAAGCCTTCCACGATGGCAGTCTTACCAGTACCCGGCTCACCGATTAATATCGGGTTGTTCTTAGTACGTCGCGAGAGAATCTGTAGCACGCGGCGTATCTCCTCGTCACGACCTATAACGGGGTCGAGCTTGCCCTGGCGCGCCTCCTCAACGAGGTTTTTGGCGTACTTTTCGAGGCTCTGGAAGTTCTCGTCAGCCGACTGCGACTGTATCTTCTCGCCCTGACGCAACTCCTGTATAGCTTTCACGGTGTCAGCCTCGGTCATGCCTGCGTCCTTGAGGATGCGGCTCGCCGTAGAGTTCACCTGCAAGAGAGCGAGCAGAATAGGCTCTACGCTCGTAAACTCGTCGCCGTTCTTCGTGGCGAAGTCCTGCGCACGCTGCAGCACGGCGTTGGTATCGTTAGAAAGATAAGGCTGTCCGCCCTGAACGCGCGGCAGACGCTGCAGCTCGGCGTCGGCAACGCTCTCCACCTGCATGGCATTCACGCCAAGCTTCTGGAAGATAAAGGTCGTAACGTCCTTAGCCTTCACAAGCAGAGCCTTCAGCAAGTGCATCGGCTCGATGCTCTGCTGACCACTGCGCTGTGCGGTGTTCAATGCCTCTTGAACAACCTCTTGTGCTTTGATTGTGAATTTGTCGAATGTCATATCGTTCTCCTTTCTTTTTGTTTTCTTGTTTTCTATAAACCATTACACAAACTATATTCCAACGTTATATGTGTGACAATATGTCGTTACGGGCGGCTGTTTTAGTTGTTTTCGGTGACAATGTGTCAGCAAACGGGCGTTTTTATTTGATTTGGGGGCTTTTTGTTTGGTTAAAGTTGCACAGTCTGAGTATTTATTACTATATTTGTAGAAGTGAAAAGACGCAACTAATAAACATAACTAATAAACCAAAAACCAACAAAACTTATGAAGAAAGCAATTAACCTATTGATGTTGCTGCTGCTGTATGTCGTAGCGGCAAGTGCGCAGAAGTACGACGTGAAGTGTCTACGTGGCGACTCTGTTGCTGTATATGATGTTGTGGAGACAATCCGCTCAGAGGATACCTACTACAGTAAGGGCGAGAAACTCGTGTTCTATCTGCACGATGGCGATCAGGTAGAAGGCGTGGATAAGTTCTACGACAAGGGTGTGATTGATACGGGAGGCTCCATTGGATATGCCGTAATACAGAAAGACGGCAAGAAATACTGCACGCTTAGCGAGAACCTCGTGTTCAGTAAGGACAACCCGGAGGGTGTAGAGGACAAGGTGCTGACAAAGTCGGACGAGTTGGCGCATACCATACAGGGCCGCATCTTCAATTCTATTATACCTTATATTATAATAGCGTTGTTATTCCTCGGCGTTATGGTGCTCAACATCTTGGCTACAAGGAGCAAGAAGATACGCTCGATAGCCGTGGTGGCAATACCCGCATGTATCATGGTTGGCACGCTGCTCGAGATATGGGCTTATAGCGTGTTGGGCACCAATTGCTTCTGGTGGTGCGACAAGAACCGTTATGGCTTCTTTGGTTCGTTGTTGCGCATCATTCCGTTCGGCTTGATTGTGTTCTATCAGGTTATGAGCATCAAGTTCTACGAGCCTGTAATCTTAGGCGAAGCCTTTGATGGCGATGTGCAAGATGGTATCTCCGTCAAACCTGCACTCATAAGTATGCTCGCTGCATTCCCCGTGCTGATAGCTTCTGCTCTCATATGCGAGTTCTTAGGCTTGGGCGGATGGCTTGAATCAGTCTTAATACTCGTTTCTTTCCTTTTGGCATTGGGCATTGGTGTCTTTCTCTCGTTGAAGCGCAACATCGAGCTTATGAAGAGCAAGAAGTTGGGCCTCCTGCTCACGCTCTTCACTATTGTCTATATACTCGGCTGCATCGTAGCCGTATGGGGTCTGATTGTTGTTATCTTCAAACTGATTATCCAGATTCTTATAGTCGGAGTCATTATAGGCTTCGTTCTGTACGCAATGCCCGAGCCTAAAGGTGGTGGAGGTGGCAATGTCACCTATCGCACCGTCTACTACGATGAAGACAGAAAGGCGCACGACTCAGCATACGCCCGTGATAAGGCAAACGAAAAAATTGCAGAGCGTGAGGCTGGAAAACACAATTAAGCACACGTTCTGTTTTGTCGTGTAGAAAAAAAGTGATACTTTTGCATTGAATAAGATAGGCTGCGCCCCGCATTCAGCTACGGAGTGCAGCCTTAAACTTGAAAAACAAACAACTAAAAACAAATCTCTATCAAAAAATGAAAAACAAAAAGTTCTATCCGTGGCTCATCGTGGCACTGCTTTGGGTGGTGGCACTGCTCAACTATATGGATCGTCAGATGCTCTCAACCATGCAGGACGCAATGAAGTTCGATATTGTGGAGCTACAGAAGGCTGAGGCTTTCGGTGCGCTCATGGCTGTGTTCCTCTGGATATACGGCATCGTGAGTCCGTTCGCAGGTGTTGTTGCCGATCGTGTGAGCCGTAAGAAGCTCGTGGTGGGCAGTCTGTTCGTATGGTCAGCCGTTACGTACCTCATGGGTTACGCCTCCGACTTCACCCAGCTATATTGGTTGCGTGCGCTTATGGGTGTCAGCGAGGCTCTGTATATACCTTCCGCATTGTCGCTCATTGCCGACTGGCATGAGGGCAAGTCGCGCTCGCTGGCTATCGGTATACACATGACGGGTCTGTACGTGGGTCAGGCGGTGGGCGGATTTGGTGCTACTATCGCTGCCACCTTCTCATGGCATAGCACCTTCTACTGGTTCGGCATCATCGGCATCGCTTACTCGGTGGTACTTGCACTGCTTCTGCACGACAAACCGAAGGCTGTGGATGCTGTCGCAGCTTCGCCCGATCCTGCAACGCTGATGAAGAAGGAGAGCCTTTGGCGCGGACTCAGCGTAGTGCTCTCTACATGGGCGTTCTGGGTGATACTCATCTACTTCGCTGTGCCGAGCCTCCCGGGTTGGGCTACTAAGAACTGGCTGCCTACGCTCTTCGCCGACAACCTCGGGCTGGAGATGGCGCAGGCAGGTCCGATGTCTACCATCACCATTGCTGCTTCGTCGTTCGTAGGCGTGCTTCTCGGTGGTGTGATGTCCGACAAGTGGGTGCTGCGCAACATACGCGGACGTATCTATACCAGTGCTATCGGCTTGGGCATGACTATCCCAGCACTCGTTCTGCTCGGCTTCGGCCATAGCGTAGTGGCGGTAGTGGGAGCCGGAATGCTGTTCGGCATTGGCTTCGGCATGTTCGACGCTAACAACATGCCTATACTCTGCCAGATTATCTCGGCTAAGTATCGTGCTACGGCTTACGGCGTGATGAATATGGTGGGCGTGTTCGCAGGTGCTGCCGTTACACATCTGCTCGGCAAGTGGACCGATGGTGGCAATCTCGGTATGGGCTTCGCCGTGCTCGGTGGTATCGTCATCGTGGCACTCGTGTTGCAGTTGGCGTGCTTGCGCCCAACATCAGACAATGTGGAATAAATGTTGAGGTGGTGAGATGTTGAGGTGGTGAGAATACTCAATAACTTTTCATCTCTTAATTGAAAACAATAAATTAATAATCAATTAAAATAAACAAGACTATGGAAAAAATCGTAGGACTTATCGACGCACCGTTTACACCGTTCTATGCAAATGGTGACGTTAATCTCGAACCAATCGAGGCTTATGCAAAGATGTTGCAGAAGAATGGCTTGAAGGGCGTGTTCATCAACGGATCGTCTGGCGAGGGATATATGCTCACCACCGAGGAGCGTATGCAGCTGGCAGAGCGTTGGGTGAGTGTTGCTCCCGAGGGCTTCAAGGTTATTGTGCACGTAGGCAGCTGCTGCCTGCGCGAGAGTGTGCGCCTTGCCGAGCACGCTCAGAAGATTGGTGCATGGGGCATCGGCTCGATGGCACCTCCGTTCCCGAAGATTGGTCGTATCGAAGAACTCGTGGAGTATTGCGAGACTATCGCGAACGCTGCTCCTGAGTTGCCGTTCTACTACTATCATATCCCTGCGTTCAACGGCGCATTCCTGCCGATGGTAGACCTCTTGAAGGCTGTCGACGGACGCATCAAGAATTTCGCAGGCATCAAGTACACTTACGAGGCTCTCTACGAGTACAACCAGTGCCGTCTCTACGGTGGTGGCAAGTTCGACATGCTCCACGGACAGGACGAGACAATCCTCCCGAGCCTTGCCCAGGGCGGTGCTCGTGGCGGCATCGGCGGCACAACCAACTACAACGGTCGTGAGCTTGTGGGCATCATCGACGCATGGAACCGCGGCGACCTCGAGACAGCTCGTGAGAAGCAGAACTTCTCACAGGAGGTTATCAACGTCATCTGCCACTTCCGCGGTAACATCGTGGGTGGCAAGCGCATCATGAAGCTCCTCGGTTTCGACCTCGGACCTAACCGTGTGCCGTTCCGCAACATGACTGATGAGGAAGAGGCTCAGATGAAGAAGGAGCTTGAGGCAATTGGTTTCTTCGAACGTGCTAACCAGTTCTAATGTCAACCCGTTAACATAACAACATATCACCTTTAAGAAAATGAATGTAAAAGAATATATCAAGTCGTGGGCTGAGTCTTACAAGAAAGACCTGACCGAGAATATCATGCCGTTCTGGATGGAGTACGGCTTAGACCGCGAGAACGGTGGCGTGTACACCTGCGTCAACCGTGACGGATCGTTGATGGACACAACAAAATCGGTGTGGTTTCAGGGCCGCTTCGCCTTCATTTGCTCATTCGCTTATAATAATGTAGAGAAGAATCAGGAGTGGCTCGACGCTGCCAAGTCTACACTCGAGTTCATCGAGAAACACTGCTTCGACGAGCAGGGACATATGTACTTCTCTGTGACTGCTGAGGGCAAACCACTGCGCAAGCGCCGCTACGTGTTCTCGGAGACCTTCGCCGCAATCGCGATGTCTGAGTACGCTCTCGCTACAGGCGACCAGCACTGGGCAAAGCGCGCCATCCAGGTGTTTGAAGACACACAGCGCTTCCTCGCTACACCGGGCTTCCTGCCTGCTAAGTTCGAGGCTGACGTGAAGTTGCAGGGTCATAGCATCGTTATGATTCTCATCAACGTAGGCTCTTGCATCCGCAAGGTGGTGGACGATCCGAAACTCACTCAGCAGATTGATGAGTCGATTGAGAAGTTGAAGAAGTACTTCATCCATCCAGAGTTCAAGTGCTTGCTTGAAACAGTTGGCGAGAATGGCGAGTTCATCGACACCAATATGACTCGTACCATCAACCCTGGCCACTGCATCGAGACCTCTTGGTTCATCATGGAGGAGGCTAAGCTGCGCGGCTGGGACAAGCCGATGTTCGACTTGGCTCTGCAGGTGTTCGACTGGTCATGGGACTGGGGCTGGGACAAGCAGTACGGCGGCATCATCAACTTCCGCGACTGCAAGAACCTGCCATCGCAGGACTACTCGCAGGACATGAAGTTCTGGTGGCCGCAGTGCGAGACCATCATCGCTTCGCTCTACGCTTACCTCGGAACCGGCGACGAGAAGTATCTCTACCGTCACGAGCGCATCAGCGAGTGGACATACGCCCACTTCCCCGATGCCGAGTACGGCGAGTGGTACGGCTATCTGCATCGCGACGGAACAGTGGCACAGCCGGCTAAGGGCAACCTCTACAAGGGTCCGTTCCACATTCCGCGTATGATGATCAAGGGCTACATGCTCTGTCAGGAGATCTTGAAAAAGCTCGAAGCGTAATAATAGGAGGGTATGGCATCCTGCCATACCCACGCACCCACTAAGTTGTCTTAGAGTAGGGTGCCACGCACCCACTTAATTGCATTAGAGTAGGGCGTGTCAAAATAGAAAATACGATATTCTATTTTGGCACATCCTCCCTTTAATTTCTATTTTTTATGAACCGACTTCTGTCCTTATTCCTTTTTCTTTTCGCTACCCTGTCTCTCTCTGCGCAGCACGTGCATAGCGTTGTTGGTTTTCCCTCTGCCGAACCAGGTTATTCGCTCGGTGTGTCGGCATGTTACGCCGGTCAGATTGGCGACTATCTCGTTATGGCTGGCGGTTGCAACTTCCCCGAAGCAGGTAAGCCGAAAAAGTATTACGCTGGTGTATATGCGGCACGCATAGACCGCGAGACACTGCAATGGCGCTTGGTGGGTTTCCTGCCCGAGCCGGCTGCGTATGGTGCAACGGTTGCGAGTGGCGACAGTCTGCTCTTCATCGGTGGCAACAACAACGACCACTCGCTTGCCTCGGTTTATAGTGTACGCTTGAACGCTGCCGGCACAGGTATTGCGCTTAACCGTCTTGCAGACCTGTCTGCTACGGCGGACAACATGGCTGTGGCACTCGCCGGAACAGACGTATTCGTTGTTGGTGGCAATCAGAATGGCAAGCCGTCTGCCAATGTTCTGCGCTATCAGCTCGACTCAAACGTCACCAACCAAGGCGCAAACTCGATTGCTCAAGCATCTGACACTAATGCGTCTGCCACTCTCCGCGTCCCGGGTGCGCCACGTGTGCAGCCCGTAGTCGTTGCTTATAATAATAAGGTGTATGTTTGGGGAGGTTTCTATGCCCATGGCGAGCAAAGCAAGGTACACACCGATGGCTATGTTTACGACATACGCACGAAGGAGTGGGGCGTTCTGTCTGCTCCGCGCTCTGTTGATGGCGAGGAAATGACACTCTCGGGTGGTATTGCGTGGGCGGACGGCAATCGGTTGTACGCCACAGGCGGCGTGAACCGCACGATATTTCTCGATGCAATTAGCGGTAGATATGAGTGCGTGAAGAAAGACGATTACCTCAAGCAGCCAATCGGCTGGTATAAATTCAGTGGTAATCTTTATGTCTTTGATGCTGTCGCAGGGCAATGGCTCACCACGACATTCGCCAGTCAGGCTCTCGCACGAGCAGGGGCACAGGCTGTGCCCACACGGCTCGGCGTTTATTATATCGGTGGCGAGCTGAAGCCTGCACTACGCACACCGCAGATTGTATTAGTTGAGAATTGAGAGTTTTATTCAGTTGAGAATTGAGAGTTTCTTGAGTTGAAAATTGAGAGTGGAGAGTTGAGAGTTATGATTACCATTGTAAAACTATGGTTTAAGCGTTAGCAATAAAGCATATCATAACTCTCAACTCTCCACTTTCAACTTTCAACTCTCAATTCTCAATTCTCAACTCTCAACTTAAGCAGTTCTCAACAGGAACTGCTTAATTGTATCCAAACTTACTGATATCCTCTTCGTTCGAGTTTGCTTGCTCCGCCAACTTGCGCATGTGCTGCTCGTAAGCCTGCGCCAGTCCGCCCGTACTCGTCTCCTTGTAGAGCGACGGCAGGTCGTGACCGGTCTGCTTCATTACCTTCACCACGCGGTCGAACGACACGCTGTGTGTTCCGTCGGAGAACGACGCATAGAGGTTGGCATCGAGAGCGCGAGTTGCGGCGAAGGCGTTGCGCTCGATACACGGAATCTGTACCAATCCGCACACCGGGTCGCACGTCATGCCGAGGTGGTGCTCCAGTCCCATTTCGGCTGCATATTCTATCTGCGACGGACTGCCACCAAACAGCTGGCAGGCAGCTGCAGAAGCCATGGCGCACGCTACGCCTACCTCGCCCTGGCAGCCTACATCGGCACCCGAGATTGAGGCGTTCTGCTTCACCACGTTACCGAATATGCCGGCTGTAGCGAGAGCGTGTAGAATGCGTGTGTCGCTGAATTTGTGTCCCTTTGCAAGGTGGTAGAGCACGGCTGGCAATACGCCGCACGAACCGCAGGTGGGGGCGGTGACGATGGTGCCGCCCGATGCGTTCTCCTCGCTCACCGACAGGGCGTAGGCGTAAACCAAAGCGCGCGACTGCAGCGACTGCTTGTAGCCGCTCGCCTTCACGTAGTAGATTGGACCCTTGCGTGGCAGCTTCAGCGGACCAGGCAGTGCGCCTTCGTGGTCGATGCCGCGTTCTACAGACTCCTGCATGGCGCGCCAAACCTCCATCAGATACTCCCAGATGTCCTCGTCCTCGCACTCTTCAACGTACTCCCAGTAGCCGCGACCGTGGTTCTCGCACCACTGCTGTATCTCGTGCAGCGTGTTCTTCTGGTACACGTCGCGCTTGTTGTTGAACCAGCGGCTCTTCTCGCCTTCCGACAGTGCACCACCGCCCACACTGTAGCAAATCCATTCGTCCATGCGATTGCCTTCAGCATCGAACGCTACGAACTTCATGCCGTTCGGGTGGTAGGGTAGGAACACCTTCGGCTGCCACACGATACTCAGCGGAGCGATAGGGCGCAGCACCTCGTCGATGGCTACGTCGGTCATGTGACCTCTGCCCGTAGCTGCCAGGCTGCCGTATAACGTCACCTCAAACGACTTTGCGTCCTTGTTGTGCGCAGCGAAGGTCTGTGCAGCCTTCTGCGGTCCCATTGTGTGACTGCTCGACGGGCCTTTGCCTATTCTGTATAATTCTTTTAACGATTTCATAGTGGTATATGAGTCTTAGGATAAAAACAAGTTGATATATTGTTGCTTACAAAGTTACGATATTTTATTGATAGTCGCAAAGCAAAGCCTTGCTTGTTCGGTTCAAATTACGCTTTATTAATTTGAAACATGTTAAATATGTGTTAAATGCGGTGTCGGCATATTTAGAATTTCCCTTTCTTGCGTTATTGTTTATAGAAAGGGCAGGGCGCTGAGACCTTCTTTCAGCACTTACCTATACATATATATAATGTGCAACTTAAATAGATAGGAGATAATCTTATGAGAAAGTTTGTTTTGATGTTGACGGCTGCGATGCTCGTGCTTACCGCGTCGGTATACGGAGCTGAGAAGAGCGAGAAGAAGCTGAGTGTGAAACCTTTCAGCGTGATAAACGTTGTCGGTTCGCTTGAGGTGGTGTATGAACAGGGCAGTACGTATGAAGTGAGCCTTGTGGGCGACGCCGCAGCATTCGACCGGATACGCGTAGGAAGCAATGGTTCGGATCTGAACATCTCAAAGTACGGCAAGGTCATTGGCAATGTGTATGTCGAAACTTCCGATTCGTCGGACAAGCGTAGCGTTGTTGTGCACGTAAAGGCACCGGATGTGAGCGTGTTCAATATGAGTGGCAGCGGACAGATTGTTGTTGGCAAGATGAAGTCGACGGCTGTCACGTTCAATCAGGCTGGTTCGGGCAAGATTGCCGTGAGCCAGGTCGTAGCCAGCCATGCCAACTTTAACAACGCAGGCTCGGGCACTATCCTTGTCGACGATGTGAAGGCTGATTATGTAGGACTGACGATGGCTGGTTCGGGTACAATCAACTGCCGAACAAGCAAGGCTGCCAATCTTAATTGTACGCTTACCGGCTCTGGTCGCATCTCTGTTTCGGGTAAAGCCGGCAACTATAAAAACTATGTCTTAGGTTCGGGCAAGATAAGCGACAGTATGTTGAAGTACGATAAACTGCTCAACATGGGCAGTAATGTGAACGTAACAGGCGAAACTTACAATTCGTGCAGACAGAACACACCCGATGGTGTCATCAACGCCCGTCCGTAATGCGTGTCACGCCAGCGTTAAGGCGTGTAACAATAGAATAAAGCTAACGAATACCCGACTACCGTGAACCAAATACAGTTTGAACATATGTCGCCGCAACTGCGCACTATAGCTCAAGGCTATGCCCGCCGCTATCTTGCGCGTGCTGATGATGCAGACGATGCGGCAAGCGACGCGATGCTTAGGCTTTGGGCTGTGCACGACTCTCTCCGCGACACAGCCCATGCCGCTCGCCTTGCGGCTGTCATAGCTCGCAATGTGGCTATTGACATGTTGCGACGGCGGCGCCCTACAAGCATCAGCGGCGACGAGGCGCACACATCCTGGCTTTTGCAGCAGGAGTCGGACTACAATACTCCAGAGAGTCAGCTCGAATGGAAAGAGGACGAGCAATGGCTGCGTCAGCGCATAGAGCAGTTGCCGCCGCGCGAGATGCAGGTGATGCGACTGCGTCAGACCGAGCGCCGCACCAATGAGCAGATTGCCGCCATATTAGGCATCAGCAAGGATTCGGTGGCGACGATGCTCTCCTCGGCACGACGAAAACTATTCAATCAGATAAAGGAAAGGAACAGAACATGGCAGACCGACAAATAATATTACTTCTGAAGCGCTACATGGACGGCGCCACTACCGTTGAGGAGGAGACCGCATTGGCTGATTTCTTCTGCACGGCTACCGACGCCGACCGACCTGACGCTATATCTGCTGCCGACTGGAGCGCATATAGAGAGATGTTCTGCATGTTTGCTCCCGAAGCGGCTGACAAAGACCTGCAGGATGAGGCTGCGACTACGATCGTGCAACGCTTCACGCTGCGCAACACTCTACTTTGGGTGGCATCGGCTGCTGCCGTTGCTGTGCTTGTGTTTGCTGTTTCGGCGCTGCTTCCCGACAATACGCCGTCTGGTCAGTCATCGGGCGCGCCGTTGGCTCAGCAAGCCGCTCGCCTTGTGCCTGCCGATTCTATCGCCGACAGCATATCTGCCGAACAACCGCAGCGTATTCTCGCAGACAGCGTGAAGCAGCAGCCCGGGAAACGGCGCTTGCACAAGTCTGTTCGTCCTTACTGGCAGCCACGTCTGCCGAAGGTGTATGTGGCTGAGGCTGACAAGAGCGCATCCACTCATGCCGACTCCACCGATATCGAGGAAGCTGTGCGCCAAGCCGACATCCTGCTTCATGCTATAAATGCCAACCAGTCGGCAGAGATCAATCAGCTCGAGCTTCAGGCTATGGAACTGTTCGAAGCTGACGACGCTGAGGCTGACGAGTACGAGTCGGAAGTCACTGGCAACAGCATACAGCAATAACACATAATAAAGAAAACATAACAAACAACCCTGTAAATATATTACGTATGAGACAGATTTTAATAATGGCAATATTCTTAGTGCAGGCGTTTGCGGCTTCTGCGCAGAGTAATATCGAAAAGGTGTTCAAGTTCGTGCTGAACAATCCTTCTACCGAAGTGCTGTCCAGCTCCGACTATAATGTCGTTTGCGCCGATAGCGGCGTGAGCTATTGCAAGTTCACCGAGTTCACCGTTCCTGCGAAAAAGAAGGAACTCTTCGCACAGATAGAGAAGCAACTGCTACTTGCGAAGTCCGATGCCTACGATGTGTTCATCAAGAAGCCGGGCAGCAGCTCGTTCGCCAGCAAATGTCAGTACGACTATGGAGCCAACAACGAATACAGCGTAGAGCTGGGTGCACACAAATCGCACGTCTACTACGGTTTGTGCTTCACGGATGCCGCCGACCCCATGCGCCGTCACGCCTATCTGGCTGTGTGGTTCAAGGAGAACAGCAAGTATCATTGCTACTACTATCACATCTATGGCGTGATGCCTGCTCGTTTTAAAGAGTTCAAGTCGGGTGTCAGAGGCGCACTGAAGTCGCTTAATAAGGGCACCTCGTTGCGCACGCAGACTGTCCTCGACGACAACGGCGTGACCACAACCACGTACGACAACGACGGCAATGTGCGTGTCTTCAATTCGCGCTCGTTTCCTTCGGCTACAAATAACGAGGTGAAGACCGACATCGACTTCATGCTCCAGTTCGGCAATCTGCGCGCTGCTTTCCTCGATGCCATAAAGGATGCCGATGCGAAGACGCTGCAGACGGGCATCGTTGTCAAGATAGCGCGTCTGTGCCGAGAGCACAGCAAACTGCTCACCGATAACGAGAAGCAAACCTGCACATCAATCATCGACGAGATGAAGAGTACGCTGAAGAAGGTGAACCCCGACACGTTCATGGACGGCGTGCTGCAGGAGGCGCGTATAGCTGTAGCTAAATAAATCTGTGTCGTTGTCCGAATAGACGTATTGCATTGACGTTAATAGAACGTATTGCATTGATAAAATGGAAAAAGCGAGTAGCTGAGGCTTCACAACCTCTGCTACTCGCTTTTTTATTGTTTCTGCGTAAGCCGTCGCATTATTGGTACGGCTCATGTCTGTTGCTTATCCGTAGAACAATCGCTTATCCGTAGATAATGTTGCCCTGCTCGTCGCGGTTCTCGTCGAGGAACGACTTGTTGTACTGTGTCATACCGCGCAGCGACATACCCATGCTCGAGAAGCCGCCGTCGTGGAACAGAGTCTGCATCGTCACCTTCTTTGTCAGGTCAGAGAACATCACAACGCAGTAGTCTGCGCACTCGTCAGCGCTCGCATTGCCCAGAGGCGACATACGGTCAGAGAAGTCGTACAGACCGTCGAAGCCCTTGATGCCACTGCCCGCTGTGGTGAACGTAGGCGACTGAGAGATGGTGTTGATGCGCACGCCCTTCTCGCGACCGTAGATGTAGCCGAAGCTGCGGGCGATCGACTCCAACAGCGACTTGGCATCCGCCATATCGTTGTAGCCGAAGAATGTACGGTGAGAAGCCACGTAGGTCAGAGCCAGCACCGAAGCGTTCTCCGACAGAGCGTCGAGCTTCTTGGCTGCCTGAAGCATCTTATGGAACGAAATTGCAGAGATGTCGAGGGTCTTGTTCAAGAAACCATAGTCAAGATCATCGTAAGTACGCTTCTTGCGCATGTTTACACTCATAGCGCATGAGTGCAGCACGAAGTCAATCTTGCCACCCAGAGCCTCCTGTGCCTGCACAAAGAGGTTGGTCAAATCCTCTACAGATGTCGCATCTGCTGGGATAACTACTGCGCCGGTCTTCTTGGCGAGTTCGTCGATTGTACCCATGCGGCAAGCCACCGCAGTATTGGTTAATACAATCTGTGCGCCTTCCTCAACGGCACGTTCTGCTACTTTCCACGCAATAGATGCGTCGTTCAATGCGCCGAAGATGATACCGCGCTTTCCTTTCAGTAAGTTAAAAGACATAATGTTCTATTATTATATAATGTATATTATCCTTGTTAGTGAACTCTAATGGAATATTCTGCACACTTATGCACAATCTTTTTGCCATTTCCGACTGCAAAGGTATAACTTTTTGCACACCCACCAATAAAAGTGTGCAAAAAACTGTATCTTTATCGCAAAATACTTTTGTTTTATGCACAAAATTCTCATAGTGTGCAAGATTTCATCGGCAAATCAACCCCTTTTTCGCACCAATTCCCCCTACACATTATAATATATTAATACAACCTCATAATATATATAATACAACCTCCCAACTTCCGTTGCCCGAAACCTCAACTTCCCAACCTCGAAACCTCAACTTCTGTTGCCCCAAACCTCAACTTCTGTCATCGTGTTCCGTCCGCCGCCCGATCAGATTCCGTCCGCCGTCCAATCAGATTCCGTTCGCCGCCCGATCAGATTCCGTTCGCCGTCCGATCGGATTGCGTTCGCCGTCCGATGCACAACAGCAGCAATAGATCGTCCAAAAGCCTATCACCACGCCCCGATAAAGCCCCCACAACTATATAATTGCTATATTTTGTTACGAAAAGATGACATACATTTGGCAAATAGAATTATTATTCTTAAATTTGTAAGTTGTGATATTGTAACTACGGAAAAATAACTTAATCAATAAAAACAATACAATTTATGTTTGAAAATCAACCAAAAGGTCTGTGGGCATTAGCCTTGGCAAACACTGGTGAGCGTTTCGGCTACTACACCATGCTTGCTGTGTTCTTACTCTACTTGCAGGCTAATTTCGGTTATGCTACCGGAACAGCAAGTACAATTTACTCAACTTTCCTGATGATGGTCTACTTCCTTCCTATCATTGGCGGTATCGCAGCCGACAAGTTCGGTTTCGGCAAGATGGTGACAAGTGGTATCTTCATCATGTTCATCGGTTACCTCGTGCTCTCGCTTCCGCTTGGCAAGGACATGGTGGCAGCAGGAGCAATGGGCCTTGCGCTCGTCCTGATTGCTTTCGGTACGGGTCTGTTCAAAGGCAACCTGCAGGTGATGGTAGGTCGTCTGTACGACGAGCCGAAGTATGCGCAGAACCGCGACTCTGGTTTCTCGCTCTTCTACATGGCTATCAACATCGGTGCGATGTTCGCTCCTACAGCAGCTATCAAGATTATGGATTGGGCACAGGCAAGCCTCGGTGTGTCGGTAGAAGATTCTTACCACTTCGCTTTCGCCGTAGCATGTGCATCGCTCATCGTTAGTATCGCTATATATTATATCTTTGGTTTCACCTACAAGCACGTGCTTGCTTCTGAAACAAAGAAGAAGGACGACGACTCTTTGGAGCGTAATGATTTCAACGAGCTCTCTCCGGCGGAGACAAAGGAGCGCATCGTTTGCTTGTGCCTTGTGTTTGCTGTGGTTATCTTCTTCTGGATGGCGTTCCACCAAAACGGTGCTACCCTGACACTCTTTGCTCGCGACTATACACAGACCACTTCTGAGGGTCTGCAGTCAATGGCGTTCGACGTGCGCAACCTCGTGGCTTGCATCTTCGTGGTTTACGCAAGCTTCGGACTCGCTCAGAGCAAGACCTTCAAGGGCAAACTCATTTCGCTCGGCGTTATCGTTGCTGCTATCTCATACCTCTTCTATGCTTACAATGCTCTTGAGGGTGCAGTAGACGTTAAGGCTCCTATCTTCCAGCAGTTCAACCCGTGCTACGTGGTGGCGTTGACACCGGTGAGTGTGGCTATATTCTCTTGGCTCAACAAGATTGGCAAGGAGCCGACATCGCCTGAGAAGATTGGTTTGGGTATGCTTGTAGCTGCTCTCGGCTTCGTATGGATGGCTGTAGGCTCTATGGGTCTTGAGTTGCCGCTCACACAAGGCGACCCTGCTACTGAGGGCACTCGCGTAAGTGCTAACCTCCTCATCTCTACATACCTCATCCTCACCTTTGCCGAGCTTCTGCTCTCGCCGATCGGTATCTCGTTCGTAACGAAGGTGGCTCCTCCGAAGTATGCAGGTCTGATGATGGGTCTGTGGTTCGGTGCTACTGCTATCGGCAATCAGCTCGTAATGCTCCCAGGCATCATGTGGGGTCAGAACCTCAGCCTTGTTACTATCTGGGGCGTTCTGGCAGGCATCTGCTTGCTCTCTGCAGTCTTCATCTTCTCTATCATCAAGAAGCTGAACAAGGTTAGCTAATTACCGGGGGTGCAGTTGTCTCAACTGCACCAATTAATATAATTTGCATTCTACCTTGTTGGTGCAGTTGAGACAACTGCACCCCCTAATAAAAATCGCCCACAAGCTCAATCGAGCTTGTGGGCGATTTGCGGTATATATACCTTATAATATATTACATCGCGCTATGCTTTTACTACATCGCGCTGTGCCTGCCTGGCGTACCTAACGTAATCACTTCGCAATCCTTCATTGTTGCTCCGTCGATGGTGAGTCGGACGAGGGTGCGCTCCGTCTGCCATCCCTGCAGCCCGGCTGCTCCGGGGTTGATATGCAGCAGTCCGAGCAGTGGGTCGTTCTTTATCTTCAGTATGTGCGAGTGTCCGCTGATGAAGAGTTTCGGCGGTCGCTCCATTATCTGTCGGCGTATGCTCGGGTCGTACTTGCCGGGGTAGCCACCGATGTGCTTCATCAGTACCTCCACCTCCTCACACTTGAAGCGCAGCACCTCGGGGAACATGAGGCGCAGGTCGCCGCCGTCGCAGTTGCCGCAGACGGCACGCAGCGGACGAAACTCAGCCAAGCGCTCCGCGAGCACCGTAGAGCAGATGTCGCCACAGTGCCATATCTCGTCGCATGGCTCGAAGTGTTTCAAGTAGCGGTCGTCCCAGTAGGAGTGGGTGTCGCTGATTATGCCTATCTTTTTCATCGTTTCATTCTCCTTCTTATAAAGTCGGCTATGAACTCCTTCGTGCCTTCGGGTCCGAGGCGCGACGCATTGACGCAGAGGTCGTAGCTTGCACTGTCGCCCCATGTCTTGCCCGTGTAGTAGTTGTAGTAGGAGGAGCGTGTGCTCTCCTTGTCGCTGATCAGCTTCTGTGCCTCCTCAGCCGAGCAGTTGCGTCGCTTGCAGATGTTGCTGACGCGCTCGTCGAGGTCGGCTGTGATGAACACCGTCACCAAGTTCGGCTTGTCGCGCAGCACATAGTCGGCGCATCTGCCTACGAACACGCACGACGACTCGTCGGTTGCCTTGCGTATGGCGTCGCTCTGTATGCGGAACAGACTCTCCTGCGAGAGTCCGTTGTCGTAGAACGACGAGTCGGAGATGAACGGCACGTGCATGTGGAATATCTGGTCGAGGAAGCCCTTGCGCTCGTCGTTCTTCTCGAAGAACTCGGGACTGAATCCGCTCTCCTTGGCAGCCAGCTCAAGCACTTCGCGGTCGTAGAACGTGCAGCCGAACTCCTCTGCCAGCATCTTTGCTATCGTTCTGCCGCCACTGCCAAGCTGGCGGCCTACGCTGATTATAAGTTTATCGTTGTTCATGTCTCTTTGCTTTAGTTTGTTAATGTAGCTGTCGGTTATACTGCTGCCCCCTCAGCTTGCGCCGCCTTGAACTTCTTCACATACTTCGTGAGCAGCACTATTGCCACAACGAACGAGATGACATCGCTGATGGGCTGTGCGAGCCACACGCCGTCGGTTTTGTAAAAGTTGGGCAGTACGAGCAATGCCGGCAGAAAGAACAGGAGCTGGCGCGAGAGCGAGAGCAGCATGCTTATCTTAGCCTTGCCGATACTTTGGAAGAAGCCCGTGCTTGCCATCTGTGCGCCCACTAATGGGAAGGTGAGCATGGTGACGATGATGGCACGCTCCGAGATGCGGATGAGTGTCTCGTCGGAGGTGAACAGGCGTGCGCACTCGTAGGACATGGTCTGCGCAATAACCCAGCCGACGGTGGTGATGAGCACCGCGCCCGTCATGGTGTACTTCAGTACGCGCAGCAGACGGTCGTAGTTGCGTGCGCCGTAGTTGTAGCCTGCGATTGGGAACATGCCCTGATTCATTCCCATGTTTATCATTATGAAGATGAACGCAATCTTGTTCGTAATGCCGAACGCGCCCACTGCGAGGTCGCCACCGTGGAAGGTGAGTGCCTTGTTGATGAAGATGATGACGATGCACGAGCAGGCGTTCATGGCGAACGGCGAGATGCCGATGGCTATGATGTTCTTGATGATGTGCGACACGGGGCGGTAGATGCCGCGCTTGAAGTGGACGATGCACTGCGGATTGCTGAATATCCTTAGCTGCCAGCACAGCACCGCAGCCTGCGCAATGATTGTGGCGAGAGCCGCTCCGCCTATGCCCATGTGCAGCGGCCAGATGAATATTGGCGAGAGTATGGCGTTGAGCACCACCGTCATTATCGATGCCATCATGGCAGAACGCGGCTTCGACGCGGCACGCAGTATGGCGTTCATGCCGAAGAACATGTGCGAGATGGCGTTGCCGGCGAGCGTGATGACCATATACTCGCGTGCGTAGGGTAGGGTGGCATCGCTTGCGCCGAAGAAGCGCAGGATTGGGTTGAGGAAGAGAAGCGATATGATGCTGAACGCAACGCCGATGATGACGTTCAGCGTGAAAGCATTACCGAACACACGCTCGGCGGTGGCGTAGTCTTTCTGTCCCAACTTCACCGATATGCACGTAGAAGCACCTACGCCCACACCGGCACCAAACGCCGCTGCGAGGTTCTGTAAGGGGAATGTAACGGCAAGGCCGCTGATGGCGAGTGCACCGCAGCCTTGTCCGATGAATATACTGTCTGTCATGTTGTAGAGCGACGCCGCCGTCATGGCAGCGATGGCGGGCAGCGCGTACTGCATCAGCAGTTTGCCCACGGGCTTTGTGCCCAGCTCAAGAGTAGCCTGTTTGCTGTTATCCATAAAAACCTATTGAGTGTGAGGGGTGTTCTGTTGATAACTACTCTCCGTAAATCTCTCTCAGCTTAGCCTCCAGCTGCTCGCCTCTGAGGTCGGCTGCGATAATCTTGCCAGTAGGGTCGACAAGGTAGCTTGCCGGTATCGAGCGTATGCCGTACACCTGACCGGCTACGCTCTGCCAGCCTTTAAGGTCGGAGAGGTGAACCCAGTCGAGCTGCATCTCGGCGATGGCCTTCTTCCAGTTCTCGAGCTTGTTGTCGAACGACAGACCAACCACGTTGAAGCCCTTCGACTTGTACTTATCGTAGGCAGCCTTCACGTGAGGCATCTCCGCACGGCATGGTCCGCACCACGAAGCCCAGAAGTCGATGAGCACGTAGTTGCCCTTACCGCAGTACTCCGAGAGCTTGTGCGGATTGCCGTTGACATCGTTCTCGGTGAGGTCGGTGAACGGCTTGCCGATGATGCCTGCCTTCTTGACAAGCATAGCCAGATACTGGCGTGCAGGAGCAAGCGCAGGATGCTTGGCGTAGGCGTACTTCTCGTTGAGTATCTCCTGCAAAACCGGGAACTCCACGTAGTACATCACGTTGTTGACGAAAGCCACGGGGATGAGGTTGTCCTTGTTCTCCTTGATGATTTCGAGCGAACGGAGTGATACGCTTTCCGAGATGTCGTTAAGCTTCGGACCGAGCTCGTTGGCGAGCTTCTGCAGCTCTGCCTCGCTCATGCCGCTCTGCTGAGCCTTTGTAAATTGGGCGTAGAGAGCCTGCGCCTCACTGCCGAGGGCATCTATCTCGCGGTCGTAGGCGTTGAGCTTGGTGTTCTGCTCCGAGCCGGTGAGCGTTTTCTTCTCAAGGTCGGCAACGATAGGTGTGCCGTCGTTGAAGAATGCGCAGTATTCCTTCTTGGTAATGGTGAGTCCGAGCAGTGCGTCCTTCTCTGCCGAACCCTTCAGTGCGAACTTGCCGTCTTCGACGGTGGCACTGTCGATTGCGGTCGGGCGATTGCCGTTTACGTCCATTACATATACCTTACTAATACCTGCTTGGCAGGTGCCTTTAATGCTATACTCCGTACCAGGAATTGATTGCGCGCAGGCTGTCAGTGTGATGACAGCGAATGCGAGTGTTGAAAGAATTGATCTCATGTGTAAAAATTATTGGTTTATTAATTTTGCAAATATACTGATTTTATGTGTAACGGCAAATATTTGAGTCCGCTTTTTTCATTGTTCGCCGATGTGCTGGCCTACTACATAGCCCATAGTCCATGCTGCTTGCAGATTGAAACCTCCAGTGATGGCATCAACATCGATCACCTCGCCGGCGAAGAAGAGTCCGGGGCAGTGCTTGCTCTGCAGCGTGTGCATGTCTATCGACGAGAGCGAGACACCGCCACATGTCACGAACTCGTCGCGGAAGCGGCCCTTGCCCGTGATGCGGTATATGTCGTTGGTGAGTGTTTCTACGATGCGGTTGAGGTTCTTTTTGCCCAATTCGCCCCACTTGCGTGTGGGGTCGTTCTGCGTCTTCTGCAGTAGGTAGAGCCACAGGCGCGATGGCAAGTCGAACGGGCGTATCGTGGCAAGCTGCTTCTGTGGGTTGCGTGTGGCGATGGAGGCTATCTCCTCCTCCGTCACGTTGCGTCTACTCTCGCCCGTCCAGTTGATTGCTACGTCCGCCTGGTAGTTGTGCTCCTGCAGATAGCGTGCGGCATGAGCAGAGAGCTTCAGCGCAGCCGGTCCGCTCATGCCCCAATGGGTGACGAGCAGCGGACCCTCAGCGCGGAACTTCGTGCCTGGCAGCGACGCTATGGTGTCTTCAACCACGGTGCCCATGAGCGTAAGGAAACTGCGGTCGGCTATGTTGAACGTGAAGAGCGACGGCACGGGCGTAGCTATATCATGGTCTAAGCGTGCGAACACGTCGAGTCCTTCGCCCTTCGGAGCACCGCCCGTGGCGATGACTACACGGTCGAAGTCGGCTTCTTTACCACCGGCGAACGTGAGGTGGAATGTGCCGTCGGCGTTCCGTCTGATGTCCTTCAGCTGGTAACCGCCCAGCTGCTTTACGCCGAGCTGCGAGGCAAGCGTGGTGAGACAGTTGACGATGCTCATTGCATCCTGCGAGACGGGGAAGACGCACTCGTCTTCCTGCGTGGTGAGTGGCACGCCTTCGCGCTCGAACCATGCGTAGGCAGCGTGGTGGTCGAAGCGTTTGAAGAGACGTTTCATGAGTTTGTCGCCACGCGGATAGGCGTGCTTAGGGTCGCTAATCTGCTCGAAGGAGTTGGTCAGGTTGCAGCGACCGCCACCCGTGATGGCTACTTTGGCGAGCATCTTCTGGTTCTTCTCGAAGATGGTGATGTCGGTGTCGGGATAGTTGCGCTTCGCTTCTATTGCAGCAAAGAAGCCGGCTGCGCCACCTCCGATAATGGCTATGTGTAGTGGCATGATGGTGTGGTGTTGAGATGTTGAGATGGTGTGGTGTTGAGATGTTGAGGTGTTGACAATACCTTTTACTCTTTTACTTTTTTACTTTTAAAAGCTCCTTGCCACGTGTCGAGTTCCTTCATTCTGTTCACAAGTCGGTTGGTGAACTCATAGTTCTTTATGCCCCATTTCGGAGCAATGAGCATGTCGGCAGGCGACTGGCTGACGAAGCGCTCCACGATTATGTCGCTGCGCAGACGCTCGAGGTAAGCAATGCAGGTGTCGATATACTCGTCGGGCGTGAATAGTTTGAAAGGTTTTTGCGTGTATTCGTCGGCGAGCTGCGTGCCACGGATGATTTGCAACTGGTGTATCTTCAGAATGTCAAGCTTCAGCTGCGACACTATCGAGGCTTGGCGGACGTTCTCCTCGCGGTCTTCGCCGGGCAGTCCGAGTATGATGTGTCCACCGGTGAGAATGCCACGGTCGTGCGTTAGTTCTATTGCCCGTCGGCTACACTCGAAGTCGTGACCACGGTTGATGTGGCGCAGCGTGTCGTCGTTTACCGACTCGATGCCGTACTCCACGATGAGGAACGTGCGGCGGTTTAGCTCTTCCAGATAGTCGAGTAGCTCATCGCTAATACAGTCGGGGCGTGTACCGATGACCAGTCCCACTACGTCGTCCACAGCCAACGCCTCCTCGTAGCGCTGTTTCAGCACGTCGAGTGGGGCATAGGTGTTGCTATAAGCCTGAAAGTAGGCGAGGTATTTCATGTCGGGATACTTACGACGGAAGAACGCCTTGCCCTCTTCCATCTGCTGCGCTATCGGTTTCGACGGTTGGCAGTAGGATGGGTTGAACGTGCGGTTGTCGCAGAAGATGCATCCACCGTGTGATAAGGTGCCGTCTCTGTTTGGGCAGGAGAACCCTGCGTCGACGGAAATCTTCTGTACACGGAACGGAAATTGTTGGCGTATCCACTGACCGTAGTCGTTGTATGGCTTGTCTTTAAACAGTTCTGTCATTATTTTGTTTATTGTTCCTTTTACTTTTTTACTTTTTTACCCTTTTACTCTTTTACTTTTATATAGGCTGCGTGGTATGGGCAAGATGCCCATACCTCCTACTTTTTACCTTTTTACTCTTTTACCTTTCTTTACGTGCAAAGTTACTCGAAATAACCCATATCCACATTATTTTATATGATTGTTTTGCGATGTAGTAATGTTTTTGTACTTTTACACCTCATAAATCAGATTGCTATGCGAACTAAGAACGAAGAAAAATGGTTGAGCCACTATGAAGCACTTCGCTGCTATCTTGAGGCAAATCATCAGCTGCCCGATAAGAAGAAGGTGGAGAACCGCGGACTACTCAACTGGTGGAAGTATAATAAAAGGCTTTTGAAAACCGGTCGACTCACCGAAGAACGACTCGAATTGTTGCGTCAACTGAATGCTATGCGCTACAACAAACTTCTCGAACTTTAATGGGAAGTAGTCAAAAATAGACGGTTTTGGGAGCTGATGAGGTGCTAAAAGTGTGTTTTTTTGCTATGATTTGAAAAATAATTGCGAAAACATTTGGTGGTCTCGCTAAAAAGTCATACCTTTGCACTCGCAATTCAGAAATGCTTCTATTGCTAATCTGAATGCGTGGTTAATATCGCGGAGTGGAGCAGTTGGTAGCTCGCCAGGCTCATAACCTGGAGGTCGCATGTTCGAGTCCTGCCTCCGCAACTACAAATGGTCGAAATTCCTTTATACAAAGGGACTTCGGCCATTAATCGTTTATGGGCGTTGCGGAGACTCGGACGGTAGCTCGGACGCTGATTGTTTAATAGCATTGGTTGCCATCTGGCGAACAATGTAAAAAAATGTACACTTCTGCGAAAAAACTTTTATCTGTAAGAGATATAGTAGGATATACTCTTCCGCGGTTACATACTGGCAAACACTGGTATGTAGACTTTTATGCTTATGACCCCACTATTGACGGGCTTCGCCGCAAGAAATATATGCTCGATGGCTACAAGCTAAAGGAGCGTAAGCACATCGCCACCGTGCTCATCACTAACCTCACACAGCAGCTCACAGCCGGCTGGAACCCATTTGTCAATAATGATAAGGCACGTAGCTACACAACATGGGAAGCCGTGGTGAAGCGCTACACTGATTATCTGAAGGTGGCTGAGAAGAAGAGTATGATAAAGTCGAAGACGGCTACTGATTATCGCAGCCGTTTGGCGGTATTGCTCTCCTACATCGACGAGGCAAAGACCTGCATAAAGTATGTACACCAGTTTGACCGACTCCTTGTCTTTGATTTTCTTGACTACATCGTGTTCGACAAGGAGCGGTCTGCCACGACTCGCAACAACTATCGCACATGGCTGTCAACCTTCGCCACGTGGCTTGTGGATAGGCAGTACATCACTGAGAACTTCGTTGAGAGTATCAAGATGATGAAGGAGACCGAGAAGTTCCGCGACAGCATCAAGCCCGAGGATCTGCGTAGATTGAAGGAATACACAAAGGAGAAGCGTCCGGCGTTCTACCTCGCTTGTCTGATGGAGTATTACACCTTTATCAGACCGGAAGAACTGCGTCACATCAAGATAGGCGACATATCAATAAAGGAGCAGTGCATAACGATACCTGCAGAGGTGGCGAAGAACGGCAAGGAGCAGGCGGTAGCACTCAACGACACATTACTGAAGGTGATGATCGAGCAGGGCGTGTTCAGCCACCCGTCACAAGACTATCTCTTTGGCAAGCACATACGTCCTGGCAGTGAGCAGATAGCGGTGAACCGCTTTAGGCAAGAATGGGTACGTGTCCGGAAAGCTCTCTGCTTCCCCGACACATACCAGTTCTATAGCCTGAAGGACTCAGGAATTCGCGACCTCGCCAACGCCGAAGGCATTGTCGTAGCTCGCGACCAAGCGCGACACTCGGACATATCTGTTACCAATAGGTATCTGAAGAGTCCGAAGGTGGCGCACGAGAGTACAAAGCACTTTGTTGGCGACTTATAAGCACTTGTAGAAGTAGCCGGTCTTCACGCGGTTCACGCTACCATCAGCCACCTCTACTTCTATCTTTTGACAGATAAACTTTTGGTTTCGGAAGATGTAGATCTTTGAGGGGTCGGGGATTTCATCAGTGATGAACTTGATATTGTGGAGGTTATGGGTGTCGATATTTATTTTTGTATCATAGCCCACTGCAGGCCCTGCTCCCCAGCTACCGAAATGCCACTTGCCTTCCTCGTCGCGATAGCCTCGTCGAGGCAATATGTTGAGGGAAAGGGAAGCTGTTTCACCGCTGCCGACCCAGTCTGGGAAACGTCGATAGTCAGTGAGTGTAGTTGGGAACCTTGCAAGGGTATCCTCGTTTTCAAGTCTTGACGAATACGAGCATGTCTGTCGTTTCACAATATTTACCACGTTCACACCCTGGAACATCACGGGGAGCTGACCTTCATCAGGCTCTGCGTCGTTGCTCTCTATATCGCTGCCCTCCATTGCATCTTGTACGGAAATGTAAGTGTCGTCGTCAGAAGATGAAGTTTTGTCGAGAGAAAAGTCATTGGTGTTCGGTACGGAAGCTAAGCACACGTGAACGCCCTTTATCTGAGAAATGGGGTCAAAGGGTCTTGCGTCAACCTTACCCTCAACGATAGCTGCAGGACTTATTTTTAATGCTATACTATCATCACTCTCTGTATCACGAATGACCGGACTAAATAAACCGCAGAGTACGCATTGCTCTGTGTTTATTGCTGAACCTGGTTTTCCTATGGGTTCTAATGACCCCGTTTTATCTGAGAGAATAGCCCAAACATAATAGTCGCATCCGACTTTAAAAATGGTAGTTCGGCGCTCTTTGGTCATCATCTTATTAGCTGCAGTAAGCATATCGTCAACCGAAGTGTATTCTTTTGTTGTAAACTCCCGGAAAACAGAAATAGGTATGCAGTCTCGCCAGTCTCGTGCTGTAGATTGGTCAAATTCGTACTCAATATTCGATGTCGAAAGGTATTTCACCCCATCTTCATCATATTCTGAAGAAAACTCGTCGAGACACTTATAAGTGATGGCAGAGTTAGAAGTCACCTCATCGAAAGGCAGAATGCTAACGGTTTTCTTCACTTCGTCGAAAATAAACCTGGCATTCAGTAATTTTTGCACCTCCTCGATAAAGGTGTAAACTGACCAATGTGGTAGGGAACGTTTAATACGAGCCGTACGACGAGCTGAAGCGACTATAAGTCGATTCCATGGTTCGCAGTCAAAATCATTGCGTATGAGTGTATAGCCCTCGTATCGGAGCACTTGTTTCAATACGTAAAACAAGTAAGGCTGCACGGCTAAGTATGTCATAAGTGCCACACTCGTTCTCTTGTACGTAATGTTATTTATAGTGATTTTGTCCGGCTTGATTTTAAGGATATTATTTGATGTGTAGCCAGTCTTCTCGTCGAATATTGGATTAAAAGCGACTACGCCAGGAGTACCGACCATATTATAGTCGGTAAGATCTATCATCAAAGTACCGAATCCCCTTTTCACGGGAACTTTACTAATGCCCACTTTATCATAGTGCGAGCGATTTATGCCCTTTGTAATGTAGAGTGATGGATAGTCAATCTCGTCTATAAAATGTTTCTCGAACTTCGAGTTAAACTTGATGCGTGAAGCACCGCCAACGATTTGCAGCTTTACGGTAGTATTGTTGACAGACGTGACGGTGCCTTTACCGGATATTATAAGTTTGTTGTCAGCGTAGAGTTCGCAGGTCTCGAATGACGATATGCGTTTTCTGACATCGAGGCGGTGGATATTATTGAAGACAACAGCATTCTGGTGTATCGACATCGGGAATGATATGTCGTACGTGTACGTGCCGGAGTCTTGGACGTATGGGTTATTCAACGTTATTTTTATCTTCTCAGAGGATGATGGATAGGCGATCTTGCCGTCTAAAGTGCAGTGTATCATATTCTATTTTTATGTGCGTGAATTTAATTTTTTATAGTGGTCGAGGTTCTTGGCAATGCCATCATCGCCATCGATGTAACACTTGGCATGTATGCCCTGCGCGAGCACCAGCGATAGTTGGTCGATAACATCGCGAGCTTCGCCGAGGGTAGCATTCAGCTCTGAGTTGTCGGTGTTGACCGTCACCGATGGCGCAGACACCACCGTAGCACCGCCCTGACCGAGCGAGCGCGATATGTCAGCTGCAGTAAGCGACCCAACCGTATTATTGCGTTGCGCCTCGTCGATGAGCTGCAAGGCCGGCAGAACCTGCGGGTTGTTCACCGCATTGTGGTTAGCTACGAACTCGCCCTCGTGCACGATGCCCGCCTTGCGTCGATAGCTCGAGCCGCCCGTAAAGCCACCCTCGTAGTAGCCAGCCTCCTGCGCTTGCTGCTGCTTTTTGATAGTGGCTATTTGTAGCATACCAGCAGCGACAGCTGTAGCTGCAGCTATAGGGGCGAGAATATAACCAACGAAAGGAACTTGCGCAGCGGAGCTATAGGCATTGATAGCAGCCATCGCTGTTGATGCAACAGCCTGAGCTAACTGTATAACCATAGCTCGCTTGTTAGCCTTTTTCTTGGCTGCAGCGAGTTCTTTGTCACGTTTCTCTTCAAGTTTTTTTCTCTTTGCAGAGTTGTTGCCTGCAGCTTCTATCTGTTTATCGTAGTTGGCATTGATACGAGCCGTTTCGAGATCCGAGCACGCTTGCGAGTATGACGATGCTGCCGACAACATAGTGTTCACCGTATCGAACGCCTGCTGCATAATAGCCTTGCGTGCCTCTTCTTTGTTTCGCGCTATCTCCGTCATGCGCTCCTGGAACTGCTCGTAGGTAATGAGCTGTTGCTCGTACATGGTTTGCACAGCTGCCATTTGGCCACTTGCACTGTCGGCGTTGTCATATTGCGCCTCGAGCACCTCCATTTGTGCGTTCTTCTTATCCTCTTCATTTTGGCGTACGGACTCCAGTTCTTTGTCGAGTAGCCACTTCTGTTCATCGTACTCATCGCCTCCGTGCTCCTTAATGATGGCGAGACGGTCTTGGTGATATTGTCTCTCTGCCTCTTTTAGCTTCTCGTTATATTCCTCTTCGGTCAACAGTCCTTGTGTGCGTTGCTGGAGAAGTGCCATTTGTTCTGCGTTGTATGCACGCGTTTTTGCGTCAAGGCTCTCTGTCATCTGTCGCTCCTGAACATCAACAAGTCGTTTGCTCTCGGCGATAGCTGCATCTACCATCGATTGCTGTGTTTGTGTTGTGTCCTGGTCGTACTTTGTTTGAAGGTCTACAAGCTTAACATAATACTGCTGTTTCTTCTCATATATTCGCTTAGCATACTCGTCTTCATCTATCTCTTTACGTTCGAGCTGCTGCTTGAGAGCCAGTTCATCGGTGTCAAGCGTATGCTTGAGTGCGGAGCTCTCTTTGTCGTACTTCTCTTTCTTTGGGTCTGTCTTAGTGGTATTGCTGTTGCCACCGCCATTACCTCCATTACCACCGCCATTACCTCCATTACCACCGCCATTGCCACCATTGCCACCATTACCACTGCCGTTGCCACTGCTATTTATGGTTAGATCGGCGAACGCTTTGCGTAAGCCCTCATCGGAATTTATGAGTTTGGTAAGTTCGCGTTCTCGGGCATCCAAGATACGTAAATCGCTTTGTGCCGCCTTGAGAGCCTTTTCATGTGCGGCACGCTCGATAAGTTTGTTTGCAAGTTGTCTATTACCTTCAGTCACTTGTCCACTACCAAAACCGAATGATGAGAATTCTTTTCGTGACCGATATGCTTCGGGGTGAGCTTCTATCTCTGCATTAACATGCTTAATATTATTCACCTTGCGTCTCTCCGTCTGTTTTAGCTCAAGCCTTTTCTTTGCTATTTCTTTCTTCTGCTCGTAGATGGCTTCTGCCATAGCTGCCTGGTAAAGCTTTTTGATGTAGTCATCGATAGCATTAGCATTCTCCTCGTAAAGCTTACCCTCGTTCTTGATTGTTGCGTGGTAGTCCGGAATTATCTTTTGCAGCTCGGCAATAGCACTCCGTCGCTCTCCGATAGAGAATGCGTTTGAACGGATTATCTTAGTAAGCTGCTGCACGCGTGTCTTCTCGTCAATATAGCTCTCTGCAACTCGCTTGTTAATGGCTTCTTGCTGCTTCTTTATCGCGTTGGCTTCTTTAACGCTTTGCAAGTTGTCATGCACAGCCTTTTTGTGCGCCTGCCAAGCCTTAACCGCAGAATATACAGCAACGCCGACAACGGTAAGAACCGTGGCAAGAGCTGCCCATGGATTGGTTAGACTCGCAAGTTTTGCCTTCTCCATAGCCAGTCTGTAGGCCTCTACACCATATCTTAATCTTTTGTATGTTAGCTCAAGTGCCAAAAGAGCGGATTTAAGGAGTCTTGTTGCTGCTTCTTTTGCGTAATCAAGCGCGATACCAGCTTTTTTTATTGCGTTATGAGCAGCATCTTTTATCATCGTGGCAGTGAGGACGTTGTTATAGACCAGCATGGTTGTTGCGAGTGCAGCCAAAACAACGATGTGTTTTGATACGTATTCTATAAGAACGTACAAGGTTTTTATGCCCATTGAAGTCAGAGATACGCTATATTTAGCAATGGGCATCAGTTTTTCGCCAAGTTCGATGCACATGTCATCAAATTGTTTTTTCGCTTTATCGAGACCTGCCTGCACAGTATTGTTCTGCACATTGAACTCATTGAGAACGCTTGTACCATCTTTGTATGACTTCGTAGCTGTAGCCTGCGCCTCTCGCACTTGATCAAGATTAGAAGCCACTGATGATAGAACGCCCACAGCACGTGTACCCTCAAGTCCCATTTGTGAGAACATTGGTGCCAATTGGTCGAAGCCACCGCGATTAGACATTGCCTGCAGGAACTCTAATAATGCGCCATTCGCATCTGTCTTCAGCATGGTCGTGAATGTGCTCACCTCTACGCCAGCCAACTTTGCAAACTTCATCGGCTCCTGGAACATCTTAGTGATAAGTTGTGAGAAGACGGTAGAAGATGTCGCTTCGTCTTGCATGTTTTGGTCGAGTGCCGAAGCGAGACCCATGATTTGCGCTTGTGTCATGCCTGCTTGACGGGCGACACCAGACAAGTCGGCAGTGAAGTCAACGATGTAACCGGCATTAGCTGAGGACGACTGCGCAAGATCGTTGACAGCAGAACCCGTGGCAAGCATAGCACCACGCAAGCCTTTTGTCTTATCCTCGCCAAACATCTGCGCCAACTTGCCAATCTTGGCAACAGCGTCATCGCCGAGGTCGTCGGCAAGTGCTACGTTGATTTTGTCACCACCATCGACAAACTCCTCTACCATTTCTCTATTGGTGATGCCAAGTCTACCTGCATCTTGAGCAAGCTTGTTCAGTTCACCGCGCGCTGTACGGGTGTTCATCTTCTTAAAACTCTCGTTCATCACTTCGACCTCCTCGATGGCCTGCCCCGTATACTTAGTGACGTTGAACATCTCCTGGTTCATCGCGGCGTATTTATTGGTGCAGTCGCGTACAGTCGCAGATAAGCCAGTGACAGCTGCAAGACCTTGAGTGATGGCTCCCCAGTTGGTGTTAAAGATATTGACGAATTTCGACCACTTGCTTTTTGTCAAATCTTGCTCAGCACCGACGGCTGCAATTTCTTTTTTTAGCAATTTCGCCTTTTCTGTCAGCTCGCGATACTCTTCGGTGCCTCGATGCGTATTGGCGAGTTGCTCGTTTACGAGTTTAAGCGATGTCTCCAATTCAAGCGCAGTCGAACCGCTGATGTTTTTTAGAGTGCGGTCTATCAGAGCGTTCTCCTGCTCAAAATTCTCAGCTCGCCGTGTTGCTTCAGCTATAGCCGTATTGTATTGGCTGAGAGTAGCCGATATAGGCTGCTTCAGTTCATTAATGCGTGCCTTGCATCTCTCAAGGTGTTCTTCAAGTCGCTTGTAGTCCTCAGGATTTGTTGCCGACTTCATCTGCTGTTTGAGCACACGTGATACCTTTTCGATCTCGCCGATAGAAGCCGTCGAAAGATTTTGAAGCGTATTTATTGTATCGCTAACCCTCGATCTGTACGCATTTACATGATCTTCTGCTTTTCGTATCTCTTTATTTATCTGCTTGATATCATTTACGGACGTGCCGGAATCTTTGAGAGCCTCGGCTTTCTTCTGCTTTAGATCGTCGAGGTTTTTCTTTAGTGCTGCCATCTCGTCCTTTGCTTGTTGTGCATTAAGCGTGACGATGGTCTCGAAAGTTTGAGTTGTTGCCATAAAAAATGCTACTTTTGGTTTGTGAACCAAAAGTAGCATTTATATAAGCCCTGAAAAAATACGATATTATAGTTTGTCTTTATCAGTTTCTTTTTTTTCTTCTTCTTTTGCAAAGCCCATAAGCTCCATCCATATACGATGTTCTTCTTTATGTTTAGCTCTTAAAGCCGCTCTTTTACGGTCAAGCCTACGTCCTTCTTCTTTGAGTCTTTCTTCTCTTTGCTTGTAATTCAACGATGAAGAATAGCCATTATTTCTTTCGGCTAAGACTACAAAAAGGACTGATACTATCCAGCTGAAAATAAGTATTGCTAACATATTGCAGACGATTTAATTGGTTATACCGCAAATATACGCAAAATATTTGAGACTGCAAAGTGTAGAGCCAAAATATTTTGGTATGCGCGGTGGATCATCATCGTCGGCGATGTATCAGGCACAACAACAGCGACAGAACGACAAGCACCACCGCGCCGATAGTAAACTGCCCGACGCGCATCTGCGTGCGCTCCCACGTCGATAGCTTGCGCTCCACTGGTATGGGAAGACGTGTTGTGTCGGTCTGGAGCATTGCTTTATATATAGTGTCGGTCTTCACGCTTATGCGGTCACGCCATCGCCACACGCTCTTTAGCCTATACACTGTGTCGCCACGAGTGTAGTGTTCAACATACACCGAGTCGTGCAGCCGAAACGTGTCAGCACTCGTCCTCGCCTTATAGAGTGTATCAGTCTTAACGACCACTCGCTCTACAACCACAGGCTGCGGTGTAGAGCATCCGCACAATAGTGTCAGCATTACGCAGGCTAACAAACCTAATGCGCCGGATAATAAACCTAATAGCGCACCGCACAATATTTCTAACAATTTATCTAATGTATTCATAATGTTATAAAAGGGTTATTAGTCGGTCTCCGCCTTGCCGTAGTCTCTTGGCGGTTTGCGCTTCATACATCCGTTCACGGTACACTCGTTCCACTGCAGCTCGTGCGTGCGAAGGAGCAAGTCGTGCTTCTCCGCACGCAGCTCTCGGATGAGATCACGCTGCTTGCCAATGTCGTCGTAGAGTGAGTCTATTTTGTTGTTGAGTCTTGTGCGCTCCTCCATGTGCTCCTCGTGTTCGTGGGTGTAGAGGTTGCGCCACTCCTGGGCGTAGGCGAGGGCGTTAGCGTCCTCCTCCTTTTGTGCTGCAGCTGCCTCTTTGCGCTTCCGCGAGTTGTAGTAGAGCAGCTGCCCCACGATGCCACCGCTAACAAGCAGCGAAAGTATCTGTAAAACCATATCCATCTGCACCTCCTTACTCTATTGTTATCCAAATCTGCTCGCCTCTCTCATCCGCAGCCTTCAGCATGGCGTACACTTTACGGAACGTTGCCGTTGAGTTCAGCACCTGACCGACGGCTTTGTTCAAACCGACGAGGATGCAGCCATCCGTGTCCATCGCCGTGTTGCCACAGTGTATCAGCACACCTTGGTAGCCGGGCGTATTGCACAGTCGCGGCAGTCTGCCTTTGCAGAACTGGTACTGCGCCCGACCTCCGAACCTTGGCGACACCGTCTTCATATCGACGAGGTATCTGCCAGTCGGGATGGCGGTTTCGCCCTTAATCTTCACTCCGCATATCTGCGCCACCGACATATTAGAGGTTAGTCCTCTGTCTTTATCTTCGAGCGTGTCGCATACGTATGCGCCGTCGACGTACATCTTACCTATAGTGTAGGTGTCACGTCGTGCTATTCTCTTTACTTTTACTTCCATGATATTTATTGTTTTGTTATTATTGATAACTGTTAATAACATACCTGTTCACCATTGACTATCTTCTTTATTGGTATGCGCAACGTGAAATCGTTGCCTCTAACTATTTTCTTCATATTATTTTGTGTTCTATTGTTGCACTTTATATTTAATAGATGTTTCCATTCCATCCTACAGCAGTTAATCGGTTAGGGCTAACACCACTCGTAGGATTGCCAAAAGTGGTCGTAACCTCGCAAGTCGCGATAAGTCTTTCATTTGAGGAAATTTCATTGACTTTTAAGATTCCAGCTGAGGTCGTTGTTCCTCTTTTATTTATTGTGCCTCCTCCATGTACAACGAATGTAATGTTTGCTCTATTCTTGATTATTAGTGTTTGTCCAACATATTGTAACGCTTCGTCAGTCGGCACACCATGAAGGTTATACAAATTATCTTTAGGGTTGTAGAATGGCAATATAATGTCAACCTGTACGGTTTTAAAGTAATTATAGAAATCGCCTTGAAACTCCACGAACGAACCCGCATTAGTAAAGTCGAATAACACAACGCTTAGGGAAGCTGCGGGTATTCGGTATTGGTCAATGTTCTCTGGTGTAATGATTATCTTTTTCTTTTTAACAAAACCACTAAACAGACCTGCACCAACCTCCAGCAAGCCTTTCTCGTTCACGCTCGCGGTTGTCTCGCCGCTATTATTACGCACCTCGAACTTATCCGCCGTAGCCGTCATCTTGCCGTTCTCGATGTCGAAACCAGTGCGCAGCAGCTTGGCAGCAATGCCACTGTCCTCGACATAGCCGTTTGCCGAATCTATCCAGTCGGTAGAAGTTGCACCCACCTCCAACTTCGGCATCGTCACCCACGCCTTACTGCCTTGCAGACAACGGATAAGGACATAATTAGGTATGCCAGTGCCCTCCGAACGCCAGTGTACCCAATAACGCTTCCACTCGTCCGTAAGAGATAAACGTCGACCTCCATCGACGTTCTGTGTCGTCGTATCGCGCTCGCTATCCTCGGCGAATATGCTTAGATTAGAGCCACTCCACATGTATGCGTCGATGCTGCCACTACCTTTTGCCATAAAGGAGAGTATGTAGTCCTCATCTTTTTTGATGATGGTATTCACGCTCCATTGTGCCATCTCGACGTACCCGGACGCTCCGTACGCATATATAACGGAGCAGCCATTATTGTACGACTCATTAGTGACTACCGAGGCATCCAAGCGCATCAGGTTGCCGACTTTGGTAAACGTGCGCGTGTTGTCGAGGAGATTGCCGCCGATGTAGTTGTAATCATTGGGCGAAGCACTCCAACATACGAGATCCTTCGCTGTGCCCTCAATGAGTATAGGGTGGGCGATGTACGCCTGCTGGCTTGCGGTGGAGTCGTTAATTTTCAAGCAGCCAACAGAAATCCACTCATAAGATGCGTTCTTAGCAACGGTGAATGTGCGCTGATAGAGGTGCCAGCCTTCACTCGGAGTGACTGCATCTGCACCTAAATAAGCACTGCCATTTGGGCCTGTATAACCAGCGGGGTTGGTTTTATCAGTGGCGGAAGATTTCCATTTTACTTCGGCTGCGAAGCTCACACTAACAGACTTGGCTTTTGTCCAAAACGAGATGGTGTACGTCTTGCCCTTCTCGACATGTATATTACCCAAGCCGACACCGCCACTTTGCCACACTGGGCCAGCAGCCTTCGCCTCGGGCAGGAATACTACATTAGCTCCATCGTGTGACGACGTGCGGTATATTTTAGCTCGCAGAAAGTCTGGGCCTAAGCCTCGTTTATTGAATGTAGAGCCTGCAAGAAGGTTGCGCCGATCGGCGAGAGCATAGCCCACCTTCAGAGATATCTCGCGTGCCGACTGCAGGATCTCGGAAGAGTATTGTTGTAGTGCTGAGTTTGTTTGCAGCGGCATACCGTCCACCTTATTTGTCAGTTCTGTGTAGTTTGACTGCAGCTGACGCGAAGTCGTTTTGAGTCCGCCTAAGTACTTGGTGTAGTCTAAGTGCCACGTCAGACGCACGACGAACGTCTTGCCACCCACCACCACCGACACATCGACATAGCCATCGGTGTAGTACATAGTATTGCTACCGGTGCTGTATGTGCGTATGGAGTTGATACGAACCGATGTGCCTGACACACTTGCCGTGCAGTTAACAGGCGTTTTGATAGTAATAGAACTTGCGCTCACGACGGCACCACCCTTGCGGCACACTACTGTAGCATAACCATAGGTGTTGATGCCGCCCGATGTTGTGCCGGACGGTACTCCGTCATCAGAAGTAGAGATGGTGATAGGTGCACCTTGAAGCTCAACAGTGTAAGCATCAGTGCCAGCTGTACCCTTATCACCTTTGTCACCCTTATCACCTTTATCGCCCTTGTCGCCATCTTTCACAGCCACAATGGTTATCCAGCCACGTGCAAGTATTGTTGCCATATCTTTTCGTTTTTAGAAATAGGGTGAGGTGCCCTATTTTGACACCTCACAAGTAAATGTACCTCTCACTGCCACATCAGCGTTCGCCACCGTTACATACGGCTTTGTAGAAGCATTCACTGGACTTGATGTGCCATTCCAGTTCGTTGCTACGCCGCTCGAGTTATACTTAGTCCACTTGTACTGAAATTGGCAAGCGTGGGCACTATCAGCCTTAACAGCTGCGCCGTCTTCGACCATCTTGCCATCCTTCCATAGACGTGCGAACAACTCTGTAGACTGAGCTCCATTGACAATTTTGTCGCCAGTGAGTGAGTAAACCTCTACGACATAAGGGTCGCTGGCATCAAAGAATGTGACAATGGCGTTAGCAGTATCAGCACCATCCTTCACCGTACAGCGGAATGTCTGGAAGTTCAGTACATCGTCGGCATTCACATTCAGTGTGCTCACACCACCCGATGTGGTGACGTTGCCAGCTGCTACTGCACCCCAGGTGCCAGCACTAATATTGAGCACCTCCCACGTCATGCTTGTCAGTGTAGTGTCTTGCACATTGCCGCGGAAGAATTTAGCCACAGCACGCAATGGCTTGGAACTGTTTGTAGAGTCGAATGTGTTGCCGTCAGGAGTCTCTATCTGCACCGTCTGTAAAGCACCACCCGACTTTGCCAAGCTGATAGTCAGATAACCTCTACACTCCGTGGTAGCTTTAGTCTCGGGGTCGGTATAGGTACATGCCCACTCGATATTCTTCACGCTGCCATTCTTCGCAATGTTGTTGACGATGTTGAGCTGATACGACTTGCCGCTCACTGGTGTTGCTGCTGCGCCATCTACAGTCCACTTCCATTTGGTACAAGCTGCTGTCGGAGCTTGGTCGGTCGAGCTACCCGTCACATACACACGAGCTGTGATGACGTTAGGTGCACTCGTTGTGTAACTCGGAGCGTACACATCAGTATCAGGAGTGAAGATTTGAGTCTGACCCCTTGAAGCTTGCGTGAAACACTGAACGGCTTTGCCGTCGTTAAGGTCAACGATCGTGATTTGACCATTCGCTAATACTTTTGCCATAATTTCTTGTTTGTTTAAATTAACAATATCTATATAAATCGTTAAAAATGAAATCTAAATTAAAACCTCACACTCAAACTGCGCCTGCCTTACGACATCATCACTACTCACAACGCAGACTCTACCGATACCCTCATGCAGAGTATTCCACGTTGTATCATCTGCCGTATCTGCCGATTGTCTTCGCCACGACCACGCGCTATCGCTTATGGTGTCGCTTATGTCCTCGCCGTTGCGTAACAGTTTAGCTTCGAGAGTCAACTGCCCGGTGCCGTTTATCATCACCGTGCCCGAACTACTCGTTATCACTATTTGGTACGCCAAGCCATCCTCGCCAGGATCTCCCTTCTCTCCCTTCTCACCTTCGATTTGCTTCAGCCAGTCTGCCGAGCCGTTCACCGGCTCAGCTGCAGTACCGCTCTCGTTAGTGCAGAGCCACACAGCGTTGTTGTGGTTCACCTGGTCGTAATAGTCGTAAGTAGTGCCACGCTGCCATTCACCGCGGTAGTTCACCATGTGTATAGTCTGGCCAGATGACGATATCCACTCGAACGACGTAGATGTTATGCGCGAGCCATTCGGCGACAGACAGAACACCTCTCTGCCATCATGCGTGTAGCTATTGACACCCTTGTAAGCAACGATGCGTGGCGTGTCAGGTCCAGTAGTCTCTAACATAAGCACCCCTTGACGATCCATCTTTGCAGGGTCTTGGCAGCCGTCAAGCACAATGGTATCTCCTGCAGTTGGCTCATCGCTACCCTCCGCGCAGTTACCTTTGGCGAGCACAATCCAATTAAACAACTTGCCATCATAGAGCACATCACCCATACCATTAGTAACCACTTCAGCCTCGGTGCTCACCTCTGTTACAATGCGCCAGTAGAGGTGGTTCTGTTTGCCCTCGTACACACCAGGCTTAATGTCGAAAGTCTGGCAGCGTGCTTGGTCGCCAATCTTCCAATAGTTCTGAGTAGCCGTTGTGCCGTCGTCTGCGAGCAAGAAACACTTCCACCCGGTGAGGTTGCGTTGAAGGTCATATATTTCTTGCACAGCCACAATCTTGCTACCAGCACCACTGAGGTAGATATTGCCACCAACGTATGAGAGCTTGCGTACCTCCAGCTCGTTGAAAATGGCTTTACCCCACACCATAAGGTCGGTGATGTCAAGGCGATACTTGCCGTCGCCACGGTCTACCAAGCCGAAGCCCGACTGCGATTCGGTGCTGTAAAGCATCGATGTGAGTTTGCTCAGTATTGCTGAGCCATCTTGAGCCATGCCGTGTGTACCAGAACCTACAGATAGTCCGCGCAAGAAGCGTATATGCCCCTCAGCCTTGTCGTCAATGTCGCGTCGCAGAAAACGGCTTAGGTCCAGCTTCTGCTCAACGACCTGCAACAGCCCCAGCAGCGCATTGCCGATGCGTTGTGCGGTGTTAGCATGAGTAGCACGCTCGTCGCGTATCTGCTCCAAGTCTTTGCGTAGGCTATCGTTATTTGTTGACATATTACTCTGATGTTATTTTTATGATACAAAGATAAGGCGATGGAGGTGAGAATAAAAAAACGAGAAAAGCACTACAGCTGCGCTACCGCGCGGTCGATGGTGCTTGAACCACCAGTGAAGAGCTGACGTAGGAATGATGACACGAGACCATTGTATGTAGTGCCGTAGTAAGCAGCCTCGAACTCGTTGAGACGGTGTAGCGAGTACATATACTTCTTTGAGAACCAGTCGCGTTTCTGCCGGTGGCGTGGGTTTGTCTTCCAGTCCTTCAGGAATGCCAGGTCGCCACCGTTGTTATGGCGGTAGCCGTTGCCGACACCACGTGCCACATAGATGCCATACTCCAAAAAACGGTGCTCTATCGATGTCACCGGGCCTGGATGTATGACACCCTGCACGGAGCGCGACAAAGCACCGGTATCGTAAACTGGTGGCGCGAACTGCATCATACGCTCGCGCCACATCTTAACCATAAACTCGCTCCAACCCTCAAGCCACTTCTGGTGCTCGGCATCGGTCATGTTCGGTTTAAGTCCAGTCTGACTGCTCATAACTAATATCTATAGGTTGTTCGTTCTGCACCATGAAGTAGAGTCCCGTCACGCCGTTCATGGCGTAGCGACCGAGCTCAGTAGAGTAGATGTTGTTCAGCTGCAGGTATGTCAGACGCTCGTCGCCGAGTCCGTCGCGATCGTGCAGCAGTCGGGAATGAAACTGTCGGAACAACTGGCGGCAGAGGTTCAACTTCTGCTCGCGCTCCGCCATGTCGTCGTAACGGTAGTGAGCTACGATGAAGACGGTGTACACATCGCGTCGGAAAAAGCCCACGCCGTTGCTGAAGGTCTGCTGCGATGTGGTGTCGTCGACCATGATGAAGTTCTTGTGCTTGCGGAACGAGTCCATAACACCTTGTATCGAGTCGGGACCAGAGCAAAGACATGGGTGGAAGTCGTGCTCGGTGGCGAGGCGGTTGCTCTTCGCGAGTTGAGCGAAGTAGTCGAGAGCCGGAAATAAGTCTTTCATATATCACGTGTATTAACTTGTTAGCTTAGGATATTTGCGCTTGAACTCTTCAGCCTCACGCGCTTTGGCTTCGAGCTCAGTAAGAGCACGCCAGCAGTCTGTCTGCTTTACAAGTGTCTCCTTTGTCACGTCGCCGTCGGTGAGAGCACGCAGCTGCACATTGAACGACTGCAGCATCGATAGCTCGGATATGTCGTCGTCGCTCTCCGTTCTGCGGAAGAAGTGTGGAAAAGCGTGCGACATGACGACTTTCACGTGAGCAAACCATGCGAGCGTGGCAAGGCGCTCCGCAGGTGTCAGTGTCAGCTCTGCTGGACGCGAGAAGTCGGGATTGCGGTAGAGGAAAGAGGCGAGCACATCGATTGCGTCATCATTGCCAGTAGAGTGAAAGCGTTGGTAGTACTTCTCCATGCAGAGGTACTCCTCGAAGGTTATGATGCGATGGTGCTCGGTGTCCTCCTGCAGCAATGGATGGACAGCTTCGAGCCCCTGGACAACATCCAACCTATTATCCATTTGCTCTATGCTGTCCACCCAAGCGAGCTGCTCCAGGAACGAGCGTATCTGCCATAGCTGCAGATAGAACACTCGTTTGCGCTTCTCACCCTCGGGCTGGTAGACACACTGCCATCCGAAGCGGTTCTTCTTGATGACGTTGATACCAGTGAAGCGCACGAACATATATGTCTTCACCATCACCTTGTCGGCGAAGGTGGAAAGCAGAAAGAAGGTGTAGCGTAGCTGCTCCTGTGTCAGCTCGCTCCACGACTTGGGGCATGTGAGTTCTATTTTTTTATCCATTGAAGAGAAATGCTGAAGATTCTTTTTTGTTGCTGAACGTCAGCATGTGTGCAGAGCTGTACGCCGTAGTAGTGGGGTAAATGCAGAATGTCTCCGGACTGCCCTCAACGAGGCGCTCCATGCGTCGGAAGAGAGCGGAGTGCAGTGCTCCATCACCGTCGGCAGCCCATAGGTCAACAAGGTCGCGCACCAGCTGAACGAACCCTCCGTACTCTGCCATGTCCTTTTTGTCTTTGCAGCGATAAGCCTTCAATACATCGTCTATCTGCTCGTCGGAGAAGCGCACGCGCAGCTGCTCCTCAGCTTCGCTGATAGCACGTTGCATAGCCTCCCAGTCCTTGTACGATCGGCTTGGGATGCCTTGTGCAAAGAAGAAGTAGTGCTCCGTGTATATGTGGCGCACGAAGTTCTGTGCCTGCTCTGTCACGCCCCACTCCTCAGAGCGCAGCTGCTGTACCACCATAGCACGCGCACGGCACTGTGCAGTGCGCAGCTGACCCTCAAGGGCATCAACACGCTGCTTCGAAGCCGGCGATATAGTGTCGTTCGACACTATGCCGAAGCCTGTAGAAGTGAGCACGAGGTCGAGCTGTCTGAACACCGAGAGGAAGGCATCTACGCACACCAACATCTTAAAGTAGTACTTTAACGGTTCGCTCTCGTCGGTCGACTCAACTCGCTGAGCACCAGGCTCGCCGAGCAGCATGTCGTAGTAATTGTTGAGTGCTGCTTCTATGGCAGGGTACACTGCCTCGAATACCTCGTCGTGTGCTGATGCGCCCACTGGCAGTGAGCGTTCAAAATCTTCTTTTAATATTGCTATCATACTATGCCTTATGAGCCTCGTTAAGCTTTGTGTAAGCTACGAGGCGAATGTTAATAATTACTCTATAGTCTCATTGCTTGCGCTCACCTTCTTTGCATCTCGCTTCTTGTCGAGCGTTGTGAGCATGATCATCGGTACGTCAACAGTGGCTTTTTCATGCCACTTGTTGTAGTGGAGTATCACGTGATACGGCTTGCACATCACGTCGTGGCAAGGCTTCTCGATAGCCTGCTTCAGCGTGAAGAGTTCGCGCTTGTCGGAGCCCGAGTTGTTCATCTGGCTCTTGCCGGGCGTAGCGCCCACAAGGTTCGGGTGAATGCCGAAGGCGAAGCACAGAGCGTTCGAGGCCTCCGACATATCGTCGCTCCAGTTTCCACCCTCCTTCTTCGAGGCATCGTTGAGCGGTACGATGCGCACCATGCGGTTCTCCTTGCCGTTGGGGTCTACGTAGTAGCCGCTGATCATCGCCTTGCCGGCGTTCTCGATGCCCGTCACGAAGTCGATGATGTTCTGCTTCTCCTGCTCCTTGCGCTCTCGGCGCTTCTGCTCGTCAGAGATCATCTCGTTGTCGCACACGTTATCCCAGTAGTCGTCGTGCACCTCAATCTGCACCCTTGGAGCCGACGTGTTCTTAATCATGTAGCGTTTGCCGATGCCTATCAGACGATAGATGTCGAACCACGTGTCGCGGAATATCGACGAGTAGTAAGGCACGGGGTATGTCTGCGTGCCCGGCGTTGCCATACGGCTCACGATGGCGAATTTGCGGTCTTTTGTAGGCTTGCGTCGCAGACCCGTCTGCGGGTCGGGCTCAGCACCCATGCGCACCAGGAGGTCGCCTAATGGATCCCAGTAGTCGAGTAAAGGGATTGCCTCTATCTTCGACTCGTCGAGGAAGCCCAAGCGCCAGTCGCCATAGAACACGTGCTCCGGCTTGCCACTATGGGTGCTCGATGCAGCTTCGAAGCGACAGTAGGAGGCATCCTTGTTGCGCACCGTCACGATACGCTCGCCGTCACGCGAGAGAATGACCACCGTCACCGAGAACGAGTAGAACTTAATATCCGTAGCCTGCTCAAGGAATACCTCCTGGAGTGAGTTGCGTAGGCAGAACTGCAGTATGTCAGGATCTGAGACATCTTGCTTTGTCTTGCGATCGACGAAGCGCACGCCCTGACCATAGCATGACACGATATTGAACTGCTGGCACTGCGCTGTAATCATGTTGGACATTATCTCGTGGCGCAGACGATAAGGCAGCTGGTCGTCGTAGCCCCACTGCACGTACTTATACTGCTTTCCGCCGACGGTGATTGGGCGCACGAGATTACTGCCCGGCAATCGATCATCGTCGAATATGGTGTTCGAGTCGGAGCCATACTCGGAAGTCACGGAGTTGCTCTGCCCCGCAGAGCCTATGCCCGACGGAGCTATGCGATATCGGCGGAAGCCTTCGGCATCAGGCTGCGCCGATGTTGGCAGAAGAGTGTTGCTATTGGTCATAAGTAAACACGTTTGTTATTGATTTGTATAATGAAAATCTGTGGCAATGCACGTATGGCACGGTTGCGAGGGTTGCGCAGGCGCACATAGCCACCTCGCCAGTTGACGTGGTGCACCAGCCACCCCTTGTAGTGCAGCATCTCGCCGGTGCCACCCTCCCACGCATGGATGTCGACAAGTGAGCGGTGCTGATAAGCCTGATCGAGCAGGCGCAGCATGTCAGCAAAGTGTATGGCGCCCATCACTCAAAGGTATTGTCGAAGGTGTTGTCAAAGATGCGTCCGGAGCGCAGCGTTTCGAACACGTTGTGGTTGCGCTGAGCATACTGGTAGCTGAAGGTGAAGCGTGGCATCGACTCGTCGTTGTTGTTGTACTCCGACTTTGAGTCGGTGACAATGACCTCTTTGCCTACATTTGGGTGTCCGTCCTTGAAGTTCACCACATGTATGCTCTTAGATCGGAAGAGCTCGTCAGCCCAATTCGCCATTGCGAACGTGAGGAAGCCCGTGTCAGCCTTGAAGGTGCGTGTCTCGGCTATCTCGTAGTTGCGGTTATACTTGCCGATGTAGCCCTGGCTACGCTTATAGGTAGGTGCCACGGTATGTGTACCCGTACAGTAGAGCAGTTCGTCGCAACCGAAAGAGTTCTCGAAAACCAGGATGGGAGCGCAGTCAGGTTCGTCTAAATCGATAGAGAACCGGAACTTGCGCTGCCCAGCCTGGACCCAAAAACCTAATAAACAACTATCAGTATCGCTAACGAACTTGCTCGGAGTAACATCAATCGTAGTATAGCGACTATTGCCACCAACGGGTGAGAGCGAGAACTCCTTTGTAGTGCCATCGTCGTACTCGGCAATGACGGAAGCCTTGTCGGTGCCGATGTAGTGTAGGTATTCTAAGCGGTTGAGTGCGGTCTGCTTCTCGCCATCTAACATCGTGAGAAAATGCGTGTTGATAAAGTCGGTAGCAGGAGTGTTGATATCTGCCTCGCAGTATATGATCTTCGACGAGATGGTGGCAGTACCGCCATCACCCTCCCAAGCGTAGTCATCTTCTTCAATCTTGATGGTGAGGTTGATGCTCAAGTACTGACGAGCATACGGAGTGAGCAGGCGGTCGAGCTCTGCGAGTGTTATCTTGCCGTCGATTGGGAAGAAACGTTCTGAGAATATCTCATTGCCGTCGATGGTAATGGTGACGGTGGTGCCTATTCGGCTGGCGTTGCCGATGTCGCCACTGGAGGGAGTGAACGAATATATCACGTCGGGGATACACGACGAGAAACATGTTGCGGGTAGCGACTGAAGAAGAGTAATCATAAATGCTTGTTATTGGTTTGCAACGGCAAAGATATAACAAGCTCGCGACACGTAAGAATACAAAAACGGCGCACCCTATTCACATAGAATGCGCCGCAAGCGAAAAATGTAAAAAAATGTTTTTTATCTTATGGCTCTATTTTATAGCATGTAGTGCATATCGCGCCAGAGCTCCCACCGTAGCGTACCGTCCTCAGCGGTCTTCAGTTCGTAGCCTTCGCCCTGCAGGTATAGCACTATATCCATTGGGTGTATTGGCATGATGCTGTGCAGCTCGTCGGCTATCTCCTCCGTTGTCTTATACTCCGCCGTGTACTCCTCGCCAAGCTGAGATTTGCCAGGCTCCGGTGATCGCGAAGCAAGGTAAGCATCCATAACGGTAATGATAGCTTCAGCGCGGCGTACTTCGTTCTCGTCTCTATCTGTTCTGTTTGTTGTCTCCATAACATTCTCCTTTCTGCTTATTGTGCTTTTAAAACTTCGTTTAGCTGTCGGCGCAGCTCGTTAAGGTTGCGCATAAGGTCGACCACCTCGCCCAGCTCTGCCGTGTCGCTAATCTCCGCCGTCTCCTCGAGCAGGCGGTCAGTGGTGTCGCGGAGCAGATCTATATTGTTCGCTAAGTTCTCCTTGTCGAGCAATACTCGTACGGGAGTACAATCTATTGTTATCATGCTTCGCCTCCTTTCTCTACTCTTTCGACAAGTTCTTCAAGAGCCTTGTAAGCACATTCGATTTCTGTCAGCTTCTTTCTGTATGTGCAAAGTCTCGCGCGACGGCGGTAGCTGAAGTGCGGTATGAGCTTCACTTCCTTCAGCGTAGCTTCCACTCTCATGCCGATAGCGTAGCGCAGCTTTTTTGAGGTCTCGCGGTGCATCTTGTGCAGACCGTGCATAGTCTTGAAACGTGTCATGCTTCGCCTCCTTTCTCCTCCTGGTTTAACTTGTAGACGTTGTAGCCCGAGAGGACTACACAGCAGAGGGCGGCGAGGATGCTGCTCTCGGCGCTGATGGCGCCAACGCCGAGAGCTATGAGCGCAGCATGAACGCGCAGAACCTCGCGGCGTGTCACCTCGAACTCGCAGATTTTGGTGTAAAACTTGCTCTTTCCGTTGAGCCACGCCTTAACGGAGGCGGTACTGATGCTAAACGGGCGCAGTTGAGCGGTGCGCTGGATAGATGCAGATGTTTGCATAATATAGGATGTTGTAGCCTTATTACCGGAGAACCGCTCCGGCGCGGGTTGACGTAGGGGTACGAAAAAAGCGGCTCGCACTTCCTCGTCTGCTACAACATCCATGCTCTCCGCCACAAAGGGCTAAAAAACACGTGGAAGGCGAACCGCCGTATTCTGTCTTGGCATCTCCACATCATGCGGAGTGCTCCGCATGAACAAAGGGCTTGCTCCCCCTCGTACTGATGCGGCAGGTTATGGGCAAAAAAATAAGCCCACAACGTTTAGAAAAAGTTGGTTGGGCTTGAACATATCGTCTCGCCCTTTGTTCATGCGGAGTGCTCCGCATGGATATCGTAGCGATGGCAAAGGTAGAGATAAAAATCTGAACGTGCAAGGAATTTGCGAGGAATTTTTGAGGAATTGCGAGGAAAACGCTCCAATTTGGCGAGAATTGGAGAGAAATGGAGATAAAAAGCCGTTGCGGCGCAACAAGTTATCAATATAATCGCTAACTTTGCATCAAGAAACAAACTTACCAATATGTTAAATATACTCGGCAATATAATCGCTTTCGTGAGCACATTTGTAGTTATTACTACGCTGCCTATGACGATCATCCGCATAGCCGTGGCTACGTTCAGCCACAGCAAGCAGATGAAGGAACGCACCGAGTCTATAATTGTAGCGATAAGTATGGTTATTGCCATTATGCTTATACCATTCTACCACTATCCGTATTAATACTCCTTGCGGTTGTCGTTCTGAGTTTTGTAAAGTTCAAGCATGGCCACCTGTATCAAAAAAGCGGCTGAAATCCTCACAGACTCCCACCGCTATATAAATGTTTTAAAATTT
>OIYR01000112.1_pt1 | contig 46654 bp, 38 predicted proteins | sample 1588221 | NCBI WGS metagenome assembly OIYR01 (sample SAMN03283292) | human gut metagenome | biome: human-associated habitat; material: feces | host: Homo sapiens | place: Peru | collected 2012
TGCCGGCAACGGGAATCGAACCCGTATGGGAGTATAAGTCCCGCAGGATTTTAAGTCCTGTGCGTCTGCCAGTTCCGCCACACCGGCCTGCTAACAATAATAGATTGTAGCACATATTACATCAGTAAGCAAGCTGATTATTTCTCATCAAAGTTGATTCTTTCCTCTTCAACGACTAATGGCCTGTTCATAAGCCTCTTATTCATGCTGAGAATATATTCCCCCATAAGACCTATGAAGAAAAGCTGTAATGAACCAAGGAATGAAACAAGAAGGATAAGTGGCACCATACCTGCAGTAAATCTGTCCCAGTACACAAGCTTTAAAATAAAATAAATAATCGCAACAATTATGCTTACTGTGGCACAGATTGCCCCTAAAAATGTTGCAAGACGAAGCCCTATTTTAGTATATGATGTAAAACTTAACATAGCCGCATCATACAATGTATAGAAGTTATTATGTGTCTTTCCTGCTCTTCTCTGCGCCTGTGTATACTCAATCTCAGTCTTCTTAAAACCAAGCTCTCCAACAATTCCCCTTATGAATGGAATAGGGTCTTTCAGGTCACGAAGCACCTGGACGAATGACTTATCATATAATCCAAAACCTGTAAAATGCTCTATCTGTTCAACGCTTGACATCTTCTTGATAAGCTTATAATAGCATGAGCGTAGGAAATACATTATCCTGCTCTCCTTGCTTGAACTCTTGATTGCACACACAATCTTAAAGCCCTTCTCCCACTCAGCAACAAGTCTTGGAATGACATCTATAGGGTCCTGGAAATCTGCGCACACAGGAATTGTACAATCGCCTGTAGTCTGCAAAATCCCATAATATGGCGAGTTAAACTGTCCAAAATTCTTGGCATTAAATATCGCTTTAATCTTAGGATTAGAGGCACATAACTGTCTTAACTTCACTCTTGTTGTATCACTTGAATCGTTATCTATGAATAATATCTCATAATCATACTGTGGAAGATCCTTTGCAAACATTGCAATAATTGCCTCACTCAGCGGCACAACATTTTCTTCCTCGTTATAACATGGAACCATTATACTTATCTTTTTCATCGCTAATCTATCCTTTCGTCAGATGACCTCTCCACCAGCCAACCGTCTCTCCAATTCCCTGCTCAAATGTATATATCGGTGTAAATCCAGTATCTTTCGTAAGTTCCTTAATATCTGCACACAGATGCATAACCTGCTTGTCCGAATATGGAATATCGCCAAATCCAATCTCCACATCATTGCCGACAGCATCCCTGATAAGATTGATATAATCCTTCAGAGGTCTTGCTATACCACCTCCAAGGCAGTACACCCTGCCATCAACACCTCCGTCTGCAAGCATCATAAATGCCCTCGCCGCATCCTTGGAATACAGATAATCCCACATCTGCTCACCCTTGGTACATGAAGGCTTCTCACCATTCATAAGCTTGATAATAGTAGATGAAACCATTGTCTTATCGCCATCATATGGGCCATATATGCTGAGTATTCTCGTCCATATATGTCTTATTCCCTTCTGCTGGCATGCGATACGTGTCATCTGTCCTGCACAGAGCTTGGCAATGCCATATCCATTCTCTGGAAATGCTGGCACAGATGCATTAAGGTCACCCTCATATCGTCCATATTCAGCCTGTGAACCCGCCCCTATGAAAGTCTTACAGCCTAACTCATATGCGGCATCAACCGCATCAAGTGCATACTTCACATTATTATTCTGTAGATACATATTATTACGGCTGTCGCCAAATGTACCATCCCACGCAAAATGATAGAACACATCCGCTCCACCTTCTATAAGCGAAGGAAGCCTGTCCAGCTCCTTCAGGTCACAATATACAACCGATACATGCTCTGACTCCCTGATTCTGTCTGCTCTGGCTGACCCCGGTCTTACAACCGCAACAACGTCAATTCCATTATCAGCAAGACACTGTATAAGAGCCATTCCGATAGCACCAGTAGGCCCTGTTATAACCGCTTTTTTCACTATATTCCTCCATTATGACAATGGCTTTATAATCATATTACTGTAGAACTCTTCCCTGTCAAGGAATGGTCCAAGGTCTTCCAGTGGTGGTGATACAAGTGTACCATCTGGAAGTCTCTTTGTAGCTGATTTAGGCTCAAAATTCTGCTCTGTCGATACGAATATCTCACATATTGCAGGACCATCTACAGCAAGTGTATCTTCTATTGCCTTGCCAAGATGCTCATTACCGTCACAGCTAAAATATGGATATCCATAAGCAGGCGCAAGCTTGCTCATATCTGGGAAACTAAGGTCTCCACTCTGAGGCCCTATACCAACAAAATGTTTATTAAACAGATTAGTCTGTGTCTGTCTTATTGAATGATATCCCTGATTATTAATTATAAATATCTTGATTGGCATCTTGTGATGAATAATTGTCTGTAATTCCTGAATATTCATCTGTATGCTTCCGTCACCTGTCACAAGAATAACGTCATCTATATCCTTGCCAAGAGAACGTCCATATAAAGCCTCGTCTCCAAACTCAGCAACTGTAGCGCCAATCGCTGCCGGAAGGTCATATCCCATAGATGCAATCGCAGAATTAATGATAAATCTCTGTCCCTTTTTGATAACATATCCATGGCTTCCCACTACACACGCAGAGCCGTTACCAACAACTGTAACCTGATTCTCATGTAATCTTCTGCTCAATTCTTTAATAAATGCATACACATTAGTATGGTTCTTATCTTCATAATGCTTAGGAAGCACAACCGGATACTTAGCTTTCCAATCCTGACATCTCTTAACCCAGTCAGATTTTTCTGATAAAGTATCCTTAAACTCACCAGCCTCTTTCATTTTAGTAAGCTTAGCCAGTAATTTTTCTAATAATTCCTTTGCATCTGCCCAGACTGGCATATCAACATGAAGTGTAGGCTTCTTTAACTCAGCCTCATCAACATCATTCATAATTACATAGGCTTCTCTCGCCCATGTTGTCCAGCTATATCCAACCTGTCTTATGCTTAATCTGTTACCTACAGCAAATACAAGGTCAGAGTTCTGTACTGCGAAATTACCAGCTCTGTCGCCCATGATTCCACCACGTCCGACATAATATGGATGCTCATCATATATAGCATCAATACTGTCCCAGCATGTCGCAACCGGAATTCCAAGGAGCTCCACAACCTTAGTAAAGCTGTCATATCCACCAGATATTCTTATGCCATTACCGGCATAGAATACAGGTCTCTCAGCATTTTTAATCTTATCAATAATCTCGTCCACAACATCATCTGATACATGTGGAGCAAGAATTTCTTCACACTCATCCGGATTAAATCCTCTAAGTTCCTCTGTCTCTACATATCCTCCCTGAACATTAAGAGGTATATCAAGCCAGCATGGACCCGGTCTTCCATGTGTAGCCACATACAATGCCTTTTCAAGGCAATATCTTATATCAAGAGGATTAACAACCATCTCGGCATACTTTGTCATAGCCTGTGCAGACTTAGTTATGTCAAACTCCTGATCTCCCATGGCTCTGAGAGGCAGTCCTGTGCTTCTTGCTGTAGTATCGTATCTTACCTGACCAGACAATACAAGCATAGGAATTGAGTCAAGATATCCACCGACAACTCCTGTCATCGCATTCGTACCACCCGGGCCAGTTGTAACGCATAATGCAGCAATTGTATTATGAATTCTTGCATAGCTCTCTGCGGCAATAGCGCACGCCTGCTCATGGTGATTATATACACATGTCAGTCCCTCCTGATGTCCGAGGCTGTCATTAAGGTGCATCGCTCCGCCACCAGTAACTGTAAATGCATGTGTTATCCCATTATCAACAAGAAATTTAGAAACGTAATCGGATACCTTAACCTTCATAATTGTCTCCTTTACCATGTCAAAATTTTTATTTTTTTTCAAAAGCCCATAATTTATTCATAAAGAAATTAATTGGGATATTGATTATAAGATTGATAATAGGCGCAACCATCTTGTTCATTCCGAGTAATGATACCCACAGATAAAGGAGTATATTATTCAGAATCAGACCTGTAAATCCATATGAACAATATGTCTTGAATAACGCAACCCATATATTTCTCTTTTCTCCGTCCTCTGCTGCAAATACATACTTGTTATTCCAGTAGAATGACCAGAGAACACTCAACAGGAACGAAACAACATTTGCTATGAAATAATCAACCTTAGGGAATAATCCCGCACTCTGAAGAAGTAAAAGTGTCACAGCGTATAACGCATATGAAACAATAGTATTAGATACACCTACAAGTCCAAACTGTAAGAATTCCTTAAATGTCTGTCTTGTTTTATCTGTGAGGTCCTTTTTTATTATCTTGAATAATAATTCAACACACCACATGTATATTTTTTCAATTATGTTATATACCTTACTCAAACTTATCCTCCATGGCATATGCCATTTTACAATCAGCTAATGGATTCACTCCGGCAGAGAAGCCCCTGTCAAAATGAATCCATCGGCAATTACTGATTAACAGCTTCTTTAATTGTCTTTGCCATATAATCTATCATCTCGTCTGTCATTCCAGGATATACACCAACCCAGAATGTATCCTTCATAATTCTGTCAGTTGTCTCCAAGCCACCGACAATTCTGTATCCCTCGCCTGTAGCTCTCATCTCGTCAAAGCAAGGATGCTTTGTAAGATTACCTGCGAACAGATTTCTTGTCTGGACACCGTGGCTCTCAATATACTTAACCACAGCTCCTCTGTCGATGCCTTCTCTTACTGTGATAAGGAATCCAAACCAGCTTGGTCTTGAATTCTCACATGCAACTGGAAGAATAACCTTATCCTCAATATCAGATAATGCTGCTCTTAATCTGTCAAAGTTATGTCTTCTTCTCTCAACGAATGATGGGAACTTCTCAAGCTGTGCACAGCCTACAGAAGCCTGCATATCTGTGGCTTTAAGGTTATATCCGAAATGTGAGTATACATACTTATGGTCATATCCTAATGGAAGCTCGCCATACTGCTTATCAAATCTGTGTCCGCAGAGGTTGTCCACGCCTGATGGACATACGCAGTCACGTCCCCAGTCTCTGAATGAGCGGATGCACTTGTTAAGGAGTGGATTATTAGTGTACACTGCACCACCTTCGCCCATTGTCATATGATGTGGTGGATAGAAGCTGCTTGTTCCGATATCACCAATTGTACCTGTAAACTTCTCTTCTCCATCGATTGTGTACTTAGAACCAAGAGCATCACAGTTATCCTCTACAAGCCAGAGATTGTGCTTGTCACAGAATGCCTTAACTGCTCCGAGGTCGAATGGATTACCAAGTGTATGAGCAATCATTACAGCCTTTGTCTTATCAGATAATGCTGCCTCAAGCTTAGTAACATCTATGTTGTACTGTGGAATTGTAACATCAACAAATACTGGAACTGCGCCATACTGTATAGCTGGTGTTACAGTTGTTGGGAAACCTGCCGCAACAGTGATGACCTCGTCACCTCTCTTAATTCTTCTCTCACCGAGAAGTGGTGATGTAAGTGCCATAAATGCATTAAGGTTAGCTGAAGAACCTGAGTTAACTACTGATACATACTTAACACCAAGGTACTCGCCAAGCTTCTTTTCAAATTCATCTGTATATCTTCCTGCTGTAAGCCAGAATTCAAGCGCACTGTCAACGAGATTCATCATCTCCTTGCTGTCGTACACACGGCTTGCGTAAGATATTCTGTCACCTTCCTTATACTTCTTCTGGTTGTGATACTTCTTGCAGTATTCATCTACCATTGAAAGTATCTCTTCTCTTGCCTGTGACTCAGTCTTATTATCGAACATTGTTTCCTCCTAATTGAAAAACTCTTTGATTTCTTTATCCATACATGCCACAACATCTCCTCCTGCGGCATAAACCTTAGACCATTCTACCGACTTTTCTATAGCCGTATCAAAATTCCATCTAGGCTTCCATCCAAATGTAGTTTTAAGCTTAGAACAGTCAAGCTTCAGGAAATTAGCCTCATGTGGGCCACCGTCAAACTTGTCAATCCATTTAAGCCCGTCACCCCATTTGTTGCAGAATGTATCCACAAGACTGCCTGTTGTGACGCAGTCGCTCTCATCAGGACCTACATTATAGAATCCAGCATACTTCTTGTCCTTATACTGCTCCATGGCAATCATAAGGTATGCTGCTAATGGCTCTAATACATGCTGGTATGGTCTTGTCGAATGAGGATTGCGGACTATAATGTCTGTCCCTGCCATCGCAGCTCTCACACAGTCAGGAACAATCCTGTCATTAGCGAAATCACCTCCGCCGATTACATTACCAGCTCTTGCTGTAGATACAGCAACTTCCATATTATTAAAAAATGAATTGATATAACTATGTGTAACAAGCTCTGAACATGACTTGCTGTTAGAATATGGATCATATCCGTCAAGTGGCTCATTCTCTCTGTAGCCCCATGCCCACTCATTGTTCTTGTACACCTTATCTGTAGTAACATTAAGAAATGATTTAACACATGGGTTCAATCTGACACATTCGCATATGTTAACTGTTCCCATAACATTAGTCTCATATGTGTATACAGGGTCTTTGTATGAATCCCTTACAATCGGCTGTGCTGCCAGATGAAGCACTATCTCAGGCTGTGTCTCTTCAAACACCTGCTTCAGATGTGCAAGATCACGGATATCTCCTATAACCGAATTCATATGCTGCTCAACATCTGCTATCGAAAACAGGTTAGGATTAGTCGGTGGATTAAGTGAGTATCCTGTCACCTCTGCGCCGGCATTAATAAGTATTCTGCATAACCAGCTTCCCTTAAATCCTGTATGGCCTGTTATAAGAACTTTCTTTCCCTTATAAAATGATAAATCCATCTTAAGTCCTCATTTCTGCACTAATGCGCTTCTTAGTCCCAATTCTTCCATGGTGCCTTGCCTGACTGCCAGAGTTCTTCGAGCTTTTCCATCTCTCTCTTAGTATCCATGCACTGCCAGTAACCATTGTGAATATAAGCCTTTAACTCTCCAAGCTCTGCACACTTTTCAAGAGGCTCCTTCTCAAATACTGTTGAATCACCATCTATAAAATCAAATATCTTTGGCTCTAAAACCATGTAACCCGCATTAATACGGCTTCCATCGGATGTCTGTTTCTCTCTGAATGAATTGATTGTATTATCTCCATCAATATCAAGGACACCGAATCGCTGACCTACTGTAACTGCTGTCATAGTCGCAATCTTGCCATGTGACTTATGGAACTTTACAAGGTCATTGATATTAATATCACATACGCCATCACCATATGTGAGCATAAATGTCTCATCACCTACATACGGCTGGATTCTCTTAACTCGTCCACCAGTCATGGTATTAAGTCCTGTATCTACAAGTGTAACCTTCCAAGGCTCAGAGAAGTTATTGTGGACTGTCATCTGTCCACCCTTAGTAAAGTCAAATGTAACATCTGAATTGTGGAGTGCGTAATCCGCAAACCACTCCTTGATAACATACTGCTTATATCCACAGCAGATTATAAAGTCATTATATCCATAACTTGAATATTCTTTCATGATATGCCACAGAATTGGCTTACCACCTATCTCTATCATTGGCTTTGGCTTAAGATGACTCTCTTCGCTTATTCTTGTTCCAAAACCGCCTGCTAATAATACAACTTTCATCTTAAATACCTCTCCAATATTCTAATGTTTCCTTCAATGTAGTCTCTAACTTAATCTCAGGAACCCAGCCAACCGTATTCTTAATCTTAGTTATATCTGGCTCAATGATTGGAACGTCAACTGGTCTTAACTTATTCTTATCAACTTCAACTTTAATATCCACAGATGACTGCGATACTATCATGTCAAGTATCTCCTGTATAGCTATGGCATGTCCTGTTCCGACATTGTAAGTCTCGCCCTTCACTCCGCCTTTGACAAGCATCGCATAAGCCCTTACAACATCCCTTACATCTGTAAAGTCTCTCTTGGCGCTCAGATTACCCACATAGATTACAGGCTCAGTAAGACCCTTTTCTATATCAGCTACCTGCTTGCAGAAATCTGCCACAACGAACATCGGCGTCTGGTTAGGTCCGATATGGTTAAATGCTCTTACCATCATGATATCAAGGTCATATGCATCAGAATATATCTTACCCATCATGTTCTGACATGACTTAGTAGCGGCATATATATTACCCGGACGGAGAACATTATCCTCAACTATAGGGCACTCTCCCTCCTTAATATGTCCATATTCCTCACCAGAGCCTATAAGAAGCACTCTTGGCTTATAATCAAGCTGTCTTACTGCATCTAACAGATTCGCACATCCCTTGATATTAACATCAATTGTAAGACCTGGATTCTTCCATGAATACGCAACAGATGACTGCGCTGCAAGATGGAATATATAATCAGGTCTCAATCTTCCTAAAAGCTCTGTAATCTGACCTATGTCAAGAATATCAAGATTGTATACTCCGACATTATCCAGACTTAGATTTTCCTTTTCAGTCTTGGTAACATTAACTTCCATTCCCTGATTATCTACAAGTTCTCTCACAAGATATGGACCTACGAAACCGCCACCACCAATAATTAAAGCCCTCATCAATGCCTCATTCCCACACTGTTAATATTACAGCTGTGACACTTTCATCTCTTTTTCAACAAGTTCAAGGTCATTCTTAACCATTCTCTCTACAAGCTCCTGGAAAGATATCTCTCTCTTCCATCCGAGCTTAGACTCAGCCTTGGCTGGATTACCGATAAGGAGCTCAACCTCTGCTGGTCTGAAGAACTTAGGATTAACTGATACTACAACCTTGCCTGTTGCTTTATCCTTACCTACTTCATTAACACCTTCACCCTCGAATTCAACATCTATTCCTGCTGCTGCAAATGCTGTCTGGGCAAATTCTCTTACTGTTCTTGTCTCATTAGTTGCGATTACATAATCGTCTGGTTCATCCTGCTGGAGTAAAAGCCACATAGCCTTAACATAATCCTTAGAATGACCCCAGTCACGCTTGGCATCCATGTTACCAAGCTCTACATGGTCTAATAAACCAAGCTTGATTCTTGCTACAGAATCTGTAATCTTTCTTGTAACGAATTCCTTACCACGTCTCTCTGACTCATGGTTGAAAAGAATTCCTGAGCATGCATACATATCATAGCTCTCTCTGTAATTCCTAGTAATCCAGTGTCCATAGAGCTTGGCAACTCCGTATGGGCTTCTTGGATAGAATGGTGTTGTCTCATCCTGTGGGATAGCCTGAACCTTACCAAACATCTCTGATGTAGATGCCTGATAGAAACGACACTCTGGCTTAACCATTCTTATAGCCTCAAGCATGTTAGTAACACCGATAGCATCAATATCTGCTGTTGTACATGGTGTGTCCCATGATGTAGCAACGAATGACTGTGCTGCAAGGTTATATACCTCATCAGCCTGTGAAATCTTCATTGCATTGATAAGTGATACGATATCCTGCATATCTGCATAGATAAACTTAATCTTATCCTTGATATGGTCAACGTTGCCGTAATCAACAACGCTCTTTCTTCTCATAAGTCCATATACATTGTAGCCCTTCTCAAGGAGAAGTTCTGCTAAATATGAACCATCCTGTCCTGTTATACCTGTTATTAATGCATTTTTCATACTCTTATTAAATCCTCCACTATTTATAAATACTGTGTTTTACCTGTCTCTCTTAACTTGGCAAGTACCTGCTTAATCTCTCCAGCATTTTCCTTAGTTGATATAAGTGTTGCATCCTTAGTATCCACAACAATAATATCTCTTAAACCAACAGTTGCAATTAATTTGTCTGCGCCTTCAATTACGCAGTCCTTAGTATTAACAGCTACTACATTACCATTAATAACATTGCCTTCGCTATCGTTCTCTTTGATTCTTCCGACTGCAAGCCATGAGCCTACATCATCCCATCCGAAATTGCCCGCAAATGTATATATGTCAGAAGCTTTTTCCATGATTCCATAGTCTACTGACTGTGATTCAAGCTCTGGGAACTCTTTCTCAAGAGTGCTCTGGTAGCTGTCAGTTCCAACGCTGTCTTTAATCTTCATAAGGCCATCGTATGTTGATGTCATGTATGACTTAAAGCAGTCAAGAATTGTAGATACCTTCCATACGAACATTCCTGAATTCCACAGATAAGTTCCCTCTGCAAGATATGACTTGGCTGTCTCTAAATCCGGCTTCTCAACGAAGTTCTCAACCGGAAAGCTGCCATGGTCTGCTGCATCCTTGCTGTACTTGATATATCCGTATCCAGTCTCTGGATAGTTAGGTGTGATACCTACAGTAACAAGGTTCTTTCCCTGCTCTGCCATCTGGCACGCCTGCTCGAATGTATCTTTAAATATATCGTTATTCTTGATAAGGTGGTCTGATGGAAGCACAATCATAACTGCATCATCATACTTCTTAGCAACATGGACAGCTCCAAGTCCTATACATGGTGCTGTATTTCTTCCGATTGGCTCACAGAGTATATTCTCCTCTGGAAGTCCCGGAAGCTGCTCCTTGACTAATTCTCTATAATTAGCATTCGTTGCTATATACACATCACTGATGTCAACTAATGGGCTTATTCTTTCTACTGTTAACTGAATCATTGTCTTACCATCATCTGTCAATGATAAGAACTGCTTTGGAAGGTTTACACGGCTTCTTGGCCAGAATCTTTCACCTTTTCCACCTGCCATAATTAACGCTGTTTTCTTCATGATAATTCTCCATTTCTTATGAAGTCTATAGTTTCAAACATGAAAATAGGCGCACTATCCCAGTACACATATTTTGTAAAATTATATATCCTATTCCCCCCGTTGTCAATCACTGGTCAACCGCTTTGTATTGAGGGGAGGGGGGGGACGCCTGCCTGGTGTGTGTATATAACTCTCAGGCACGCTCCCGCTAACCTCGGACGCAGCGGTACTAAGGTGCCTGAAATACGTCACCTAAGTACCGGCGTCCTCAGATTACCTGAGAGTTATATACACACACCAGGCCGGCTCACACTTCTCATCCTCTACGCAAAGCGGTTGTGCGGCTGCGCCGCATGCACCGCTGCGCACTCCTCACACCCCCTGTTACCTAAATTCAGCGCAAGCGAAGAGGCATCACATATGCGTACCGCCCACACTGCCGCGCACCGCAGGTGGCGCGCAGCCACAGAAATGCGGGAAGTGAGCGGGAGACTGCGTGTTATGTGCTAAGCAGGTAATCTGAGGGCGCCGGCACTTAGGTGCCGTATTTCAGGCACCTTAGTGTCCGCTGCGTCCGAGGTTAGCGAGAGCGTGCCTGCGTGTACATAGCATGCAGTCTCCCGCGGCCTACCTCCCTATTTCTCCAACACATAATAGTATATATTTCCCTGCAGGCTTCTGTATGCGCCCTGGTCAACACATGTGTAGTAGTTCAGAGTTTCATCAAGCATCTCCTGTTGGTCGATTCCACGATAATAAGGATTGATTATAAGGACAGCTTTATCAGCCAATCCTCGTTCATCAATATGAAGGCGTCCTACCAGCTTATAATCATTCATAGGAACTGTATTAAGATTCGTATAGAACACTCTTTTTCTTTCCACTTCGTCCCAGTTAAGGCGGTACATGTTGCCATTTATAAAATTACCATTAGGTGTAGGAATTATAATGTCCCAGCTTGTATCATAGCCTGTCTTTTTAAGTATATAATCATAAGCTTTGTCTATATACGTATACTGTGTATTATATACAAGATAGTCTCCATAAAACATATCTTCATCTGCTATATTTTTATTGCCTGTATAACATATTACAGGACCGCCGGCATCAAGCATTTTAAATCCTAATATTGTAAACGGATCTATCGTTACATAACACTCAATCAGAACAAGAACACCTATTATTACCTGTGAAACTCTTATTGGTGTTACTTTCTTCCGGAACCTTGTAACCTTGACAACTCTCTCGATTATATACATCGCAATCATATACAATAGCACATCGCCCACGACATTATATCTTGCCATCGGCGCTGTTATATACAGGCATGAAAAAGCGACAAATGCCACAAATGCACTTATCATGCAGTGTATATACTCATTCTTTTCTTTATTTCGCTTATCCCTTGCGCAATATATAACAAGGACAATAATTCCTAGAATTATAAACAGCGTAAACATCCAGTTGAAGTTAAGCACAAACTGCTGCTTTAACTTGGTGATTATATATGGAACATTGAATCCAAGACAGTTTGTTCCATTGTTATTCCACACAAGACCTGCCGGTTCCTCTCCATACTGTGTCCAGTTAGATACACCGCCAATTGTCTTCATGTATACAAGCTGCAGCACCGTTGATATAAGCGTTGTATACAAGCATCCGTCCGTTGCAATCCTTGCGATAACGCTTTTATCCTTAGTTCTTCCACTGCATATATATCTTATAAATGTTCCCAAAACCAGACCAAACACGATGACTATACCAGTCTCTTTCGTCTGGAAACACATAAGGCTGGCGACGCCTGCCACAACAGGCTTGTTATAGATAAATGCATATAATGTTATGATAAAGAAACATGCCATTGCATAATCTGGATTAAAATATGTTGTCGTTCCATAGAACAATGGTGCAAATGAAATCAGTGCCGTATATATCGCCGCACTCTTCTCACTCGTTCCTTTGACACATCTTAGGATTATGCGGTACATACACCACAATGCAATCGCTGTAAATATATAGCTTATTATTGATACGCCTATAATCTTTTCCGGGAACAACAGCTCCCCTGGAAGATATATAAGGCTGAACATCATTGTCGGATGATTGCACAGACAGAACAATTTCATATACTCCGTGAAATTAGTAAATGTGAAATCCTGCACTGCCTGGCTGAATCTCCAGTAGTACTCACCTGAATCCCATCTCTGCATCATGCTTATATTAGGCAGTCTTAAAAGAATCGCCGCTGTTATCACCAGAAGAACATATTTATTCTTATCAACCCATGAAGCAATGTCTGTCTGCTTGTTAACAAATAATATCGCCGCACACCACAGCAGATAAAATGCAAACGGAAGCAATGAAAAAACAACATATACAAGACTTCCATTATAATTAATGTTGCTCTTTACCGATAGCATAATTGCTATTGAAAGTATCAGCGGATGTATAAATACCGCAACAAGCTGCTCGTTAAGCTTTCTTATATGCTTAAATTCATGTCCATACACAACTGCAGACACGGTAAATACAACAAACACAACCATAAATGAGTTATTTTTGTTGTATTCATCATAATACCCCCATGACAGGAGCGTCCACAGAACAACCGACATAAGATATCCAAATACAAGCTCCATTTTTAACAGAAGTGTCTGTTTTTTCTCATAAGTACCATTCTTGTTTTTCTTATTATTTTCCAAACCTTCTTCCCCATTCATACCTATTTAATTGTGTAAGCTGTTTTACAACTCACATCATATTCTATTATTAGCAAAAGACCATCATAGATGCACAATAATATAACATCTACAATGGTCTTTTGCTACAATTTAATAGTTTTTTTATATAATATCAATGTCATTTAACGCATCAATCAATGCATTATTGTCATTTTCATCTCTCACAGCTAATCTTACGTATTCCTTGCCATTACCGACTTTGTGTGTAAGATTTTTTATGATTAATTTTTTATCAAGCATCTTACAGCACAGCTCCTCCGCTGTCATTCCATCAACTCTGCACATAACATAGTTAGCCTGTGTTTCATATGGGTGAAGATAAGATACATTCTGTAACTTCTCAATGAATTCACGTCTGCTCTTTCTGAATAACTTTAATGCATTTTTGTAATCTTTATCATACTTTTCTTTAATCTGTAAGAAGAACTCACCAAATGAATTGATATTCCATATAGCTACATCTTTTTTCATATCAGCTATGAGCTCTTCATCAGAACTTGCAAGCACGCCAAGTCTGGCTCCCGGCACACCATATGACTTAGAGATACTCTTGACAACATATAAACCGCTGTACATATCAAGCACTTCATCTTTGATAAGAGAAACTTCTGCTATATCTGCATCATCACTCATATCTACGAAATCAACAAAGCTTTCGTCAATAATTACCTTACTCTGCTTTTCTTTTGCCCAGTTGATAAGCTTAACCAGCTCATTATAAGGAATATAATTGCCGCTTGGATTATCTGGATTGATAAGCACAATAGCAGTAAACTTCTTATCCGCATAGAATCTTATTATATCATCTGCGCTGTATCTTAAATCCTCTGTCTCTGGTTTATATGAGATTACCCTGTCTCTTCCGAATCTGTTAGGATACTCTTCAAATGTTGGATATATACATGCTATCTTAGCATCTTCATCACGGATAATTCTCTCTGTCAACGCTTTGATAAGCTCTGCCGCACCATTTCCAACAATTATATGTTCTGTGTCCACGCCAAATGCTCCTGCTGCAAGAAGTGAATTGACAGCCATTCCAGATGGATACTGTGTGAGAAGTGTATCAAAGTTAGACTTCATCTCATCCTTCATCTTCTCTGGTGGATAATATGGATTGACAAGATAACAAAAATCAATAAGCTTAGGATATCTCCAGAAACCGCCGTAACGGCTGTTAATCTTATCAAGATGCTCCTTTGATGAAGTTGTAAATAATGACTCAGCAATATTTAAATCCTGAATATTATCTATCTCATACCATGTCTCGCCATTAAGTCTCTTAGCTCTTATCTCTTTAGTCTCAAGCATTGCTATAAGCTTGATAACTGACTCATAATACTCATTCTCACCCATTGCCTTCTCATATGCTGTAAGGAATGGCACATATGTATTAGCCGAGAACTTTGCGCTGAACTTATATATATTAACTGTCTTGTAATAATTTTCTTTATCACTGAATTTAAGGTACTTGCCCGGAATGAAATCACTTATGCAGTCATTCTCATCAATTTTAAGACATGTTCCGTCCATCCAGCTCTCGAACTTGTCAACAAGCGCAAGATTAGGGCGTTCATCGTCAAGAAGCTCATCTATAACGCTCTCTTCAAACACCAGATCAGACTCAAGAAGCAGTGTATCCTCTGAACACAGATAATCCTTGGCAAGTGCAAGTGAATATATGTTGTTAGTCTTATCATATATTGGATTGTTAACATATGTGATTGGTGTCTTGATGTTAAGAGTCTCAATATAATCTATAAGATTCTGTCCCTTATAGCCTACTACTATAACTATTCTTGAAAGATGCTTCTTATCAAGAATACGAAGTGACCTCTCTATCATAGTCACTCCATTAACCTTAACCATACATTTGGTATTGCCACTTGTTAACTTCTTTAATCTCTTGCCCATTCCGGCTGCTAATATTAGTCCCTGCATAATAAATATCTCTCCTTTGTTTATTCCAGTTTCATCTTTCCAACTACCATAATTGCTATTATCTTGATAAGGTTCACTATAAGCAATGCCCACGCCATTCCCCATATCTTCCACATGAATGTCATAGGAACTGCAAATATAATAAACACAACCATATAGACTATATGGATGTATAACTGATATTTCTCATCTGTAAACCTGAGCAGTACAACTGTCAATGTATTAGACAGGAAATAATATATCTGTCCAGCATTTGCAATCCACAGATATGGCTTTACATCCGCATATATATCCGGGTACATAATCATGACAAACACGATTGATACGCCGACACACAGCACATCAAGAACTGCTCCAAAACCTATAACAGCCGCACACAGCTTTAGAAATGTATTGCCGCTAAGCTTGCCGTCATATCTTGCAAGATGTCCCATAATAACGCCGTTAAGAGGCATTGATATAAGAGAAATCATCTTACCGACAAGTGTTGCCGCATAGAATATAGTAACCGCGACACCACCCGCAATCGCCTGAAGCATAAGTCTGTCCGCATTCAGTATGACTGATGCGATAAGCTCCGTGAGCGACAGAATCACAACTGATTTCATATTATCTTTGAAATAATCGGACTTTTTAATAAATGCCCCTTTATACAAAGAACCTCTGAAAAATACGAAACCAACTGCAAGTGCTTCACCTATAAGCATTGCAATAATCCACGAATGTGTAACCGGGAATATAACTATTCCCACAACATATCCGACTGATATAAGAATGTAATATATGAGGAATCCACGATAATTGACATTCAACCTGAATTCAACATCACTGTAATATCTGAACACAGTCATAATCATAAGCACAAGGAATCCGGCAAACATAAGCACCGAACCATTGCCAAGCCACATAAGTCCTGCTATTGATACTGGAACACACAGCGCAGCGATTATAAGAAGGAATATATTATAATCACCCTTACACTCAATCTTCTTGGTCTTGGCAACCATTCTTGAATAATTAGCTGCTGTTCCGAATGTTGAACCCATAATTGAAATAATTGACAGGAGCGTAAGAACCTGTCCAAAACTCTCCGTTCCTAAATGTCTTTGAAAACCCGGATACAGTATAAGCTGGATAACACCATTCATGGCTATAAGTCCAAGCATACTGTCTATAAGGTCTCTTGAAACACCTTTTACTTTATCTGATAACTTCATATATTCTCCGATGGCTGGTTATTAACATGCCATATCAAAACTATATAAGGACGTGATCCGGAATCTGCTTCTCAACTGGTGGAAGCTGCATATAATCGCCATATGCTGCTTTAAGCACATTATCATAATCTATCGGTGCGTCAAACATATCATCATCAACAGACACTTCTACAACATCCCTGAACCATTCCTTTTTAACATCAATACCTATAAGGTTGATTGGATAATTGCTATAAAAATATCTGCCAGTCTCACCCTTAACAGATGTGCTTATCTTGTCATATCTGTTATAAAGGTAGTTAAGGCTGAAACACTTACCGAGAACTGCAAGCACTCCGACAACAGCCTTAGATACACCACTGTACTCTGAAAGGTCAATATAATCTCTGTGTCCCATAGCAAGTCCGTACACGAATGTAAGTCTCATTCTAAGCAGCTTCTGCTTAAAATCACTATCATATGCATTGTCAAGAATAAAGAAATCTATTCCCATTCTATCCTTAAATTCTGGTCTTAACTTCTTGACACACTTATCATATGTCTTTAATGGTACTTCGTCCCTTACATTGATAAGTCTTGTAACTACATCAAGGAATCCGCCTGGTGTAAGCTGTCTGCTTGTAACGAGCTTAAAGTCATCACCCCATACCTCTGCTGGGAGTGCCATTATCCTGTTATACTCTTCTCTTGTGAATGCCACATCAATATCGTCATCCCAAGGAATGAATGACTTATGTCTTATAGCACCTATAAGCGCACCTGAATCATAATAATATCTTATTCCATACTTGTGACACACCTCATGAAGCTTTCTCATTGTGTATCTGTTGGAATCCTGTGCTTTCTTTAAATTCTCGTTCATCATTAGTCCCCCTGATTAACAATGTATCCTCTGCTTACAGCTTTTTAATCATACTGTTGTATATAAACTAATCATAAATACCCAAACAATAAAAAATGTGCGAAAAATTCACGTGCAATTAACATTATTCACACATTTTTCACACACTTTTCATAGTTATATTACTCTTAAATTAAATATATGTCAACACTATAGTTAGAACTTGACAAACCAAAGATTTCCATTGGCACTGCTTGTAAATGAAGCACCTGCTGCACTCTCTAAACCGTTCTTTAATTCTGCGAACTCATCATCAAGATAAGCTCTTTTATCTACATATATTCCTGCAAAGCCCTGTTCTTTGAGATATGACACCATATTGCCATAGCTCATCTCTGACACACTCTTGTTCCATGCATCCTCTGAGCGTCCTTTAATCGAGCCATAGCTCCATCTGAGGGTATCAGAATGAACGTATCCAACATACAGATGATAATCCCACATATCATTGACTGGGCCATACTCTGGATACTCATGATATGGAAGCTGGTATATCATCGAACCTGCTGGAACAGAAGCTTCTATAGACTTCACAAACTCATCATCGCTTGTATATTCTTCCTTGATAGTTGCATAATCAGGTGTGGCAAGATTAGGGCAGCCCTCCCATATGCTGAATACGCACACAAGACCAAATACAACATACGCGCCATATAACGCAATCTGTCTTCCGACATTTTTTGTGGCAGCCTTACATTTATTCTTCAATCTTCCTACCCATGCATCAAGCAGAACCGCCATAGCAAGAATAGACGCATACTCTATGAATATTGAGACTCTGTTATAACCTCTTAACAGAGGGCTTACAAAGAATGCGAACATAGCTCCGATACCACCTATAGTTCCAAGAAGAACCATAGTTATATTGAGCTCTGAAAGATATCCAAGTCTCTTTGACAGTGCGCTGTCTTTCTTAGTAAACAGACACAGCACAAGTGCTATGAAGCCTATCATTCCAAGGATTCCAAGATATGCTGTCGAATTCTCATTTACAAGAAATGCTGTCTCATTATATATATCAATATATTTGTCATAGATTCCATGTCCATTTACCGGCATGAATAACTGCGCAATCTTTAATCCGTACAGCTCAGCCTGATCGAAGCCTGAACGGTCAATCGCTGCCGCATTAGTGCCATTAACCATTGTATATATCTTACCCGGAAGTATGCTTAACACTACAAAGAAGCACACCATAACTGTTGCTATGACACCGCGGAGTCCCTGCTTTATCTTACCAGTCTTTATAAACTTGGAAACTGCTGTCACCATGAATATAAAGCATGTAAAGAATGGATAATATGCTATACCATTGTTCGCTATAAGAAATATAAAGAACAGTACAACATAATTAATCTTTCTCTTGAAGAAATTCTTATCAGGTACTAACACATCGTCTCTTTCATATATCCAAAGACATATAAGAATTGACAATGGCACAAAATAGCACTCTGTAAGCACTATATGACCTATATTTCTATAGAGCATATATGGGGACAATGCGAATACTGATGATGCAAGGCTTGCTATCCAGCAGTTTATCTTAATATTTCTCATAACAAAATATGATATTATTCCTGCTATAAAAAATATAGAAAGATAGGTGAGGTTCATGGCTGCTGCCGCATTACCTGTGATAACAGCAAACACCTTCATAACCGCAAGTCCGACATTGTGCATCATTGATGATGTAAAATCATAATACTGCACAGTGTATGGTGCTCCAAGCCTGTCGCTCGTCATATTCCAGAACTGCTCTGTAAACTGCTTTGCATTGACAAGAACACCCATATCATCACCGCCAAAGTATGACATAGGAATATCCAGCTCAAAATCCTTTAACCCCATGAGATGATACATCATTCCAAAGATTATTATTATCATTAGTAAAAAGCTGCAGTAATACTGCCATCTGTCTTTAAAATGCTTTGCCAGTTTGTCTTTCATATATACCCTTTCCATCAGTTATTCAGGTTGTACTGCTTAACGACGTCCTCATATTCATCATAGTGAATTAGTCTGAATCTGCCTATATCTGTTGCTCGAGCATCTGCAGGTATAACTATCAGCGACCACAGCTGTGTCTTTGCAGCCAGATCATCTTTCCATACATTCTGTGTAAGATCATTAGGAGCCACATGAAATCTTACAACATCTCTGTCACCTATCTGATAGAGATTATCACCATACGCAGCTGCATCTTTTAAACATGATGCAGCTATAGTTGCATTAAGATTTGTAAATGTAACCTTGGAATTATCAACAGTGATTTCATCCTGATGTACGTTCTTATTCTTTACAAGAATTGCAGGATTCTGATAAAGATCAACACCGCCATGATCAGCTGTTATAATTATTGTTGTATTATCATATATTCCTTTATCCTTAAGTTCCTGCATATATTCAGATATAATCTTGAATACACCTCTTGTCTGTGAATCAACACCCACAGAATTCTCTGGAACTCTCTTGGCATCATCTCCCATCACATATGGACCATGCGAGCCATTCAGATGATACATTACAAATGTATTTTTATCATTCTGCAATGTTATTCCTTTATTCTTATAATCTTCATAAAACTGCGCATCATCAAGTCCATACATATTCGATGACTGGTCTCTGATGCTTATATAATTACTGAAATCTCCTGTATACAACCAGAAATGCTGCTTTAAAAACTGTGGCATGGCATAAAATGATACAAGTTTATATAGGCACTTATAAAAGCCTTCCTTCGACGTAATAACATATTCCTGTTCCATCTTAAGATTATCAACATTATCTTTGTCACAATGGTCAAGATAATAATACTCTGTATAAAGCTTAACCTGATAATTCTCATCTTTCATATCACTAAACAGGTTCGATTCCCCATATGCCTCTTTATAGAAATCTTCATATTCCTGTTGTGCATTATAATCAATTTTTCCCGTAAGTATTGTCGGAATTCCTAATACTGTTGGTGAGCCACCCGCAACTGCATCTTTAAAATATGTGAAATCCTTAAGATTGTCTTTATAATCTTTATCGGTTAATACCATATCTTCAAACCAGCTTGAATCGAGGGTATCAACAACAAACATAACAGTATTATTCTTTGAAGACAATTCAAATTCGCCATTCTTTGTTACAGCAAAATCATTAATTACCGTCTTATGTGTAGTAAGAATGATTACCACTAGTGACACTACCTGCATTGCAGTTAACAGAAAGCTTCCCCATCTGACAGCCAGCTCGATTACGTTTTTCTTAATAATATATACAATCTGTGGAACAACTATACACAGTATCCACGCAGCAGCACTTATAATCCCATTAATCCTGTAAGCCGACCAGTCAATATTCTTACCATTAAGTGAATTAAACGCAGGATTCAAAAAATTGCCCTGCACATAAAACCCCAGGGCAATCCCTGATATCAGAAGCACATATGAATCAAATGCTCTCTGATTGAATATAAGTAGTCCTATAATGTATATTGCAAGCCATGCAATAACTGCGATGGCAAGTATCGTCAAAACTATTTTAGAATAATCCACTGCAAATTCATTAATATTGCTAAGATACAATGAACTTGGCATATATACTGCAAATGTAAATATAAGTAACAATGATGGTGCAAACAGCTTTATAACTTTTTCTTTTAATTTACCTGCGTTACCCATAACCTAATCTCCTGCCTGCATTCTACTTATCTTTAATATCATTATCTGTGGAAGATGTTGTATTAATTATGATTTCATCACTCTCTACTTCTTTATTTCTATTCTCATCAATACCCAGCTTCTCATTCATCTTCTTTTTAGCCTTTCTCCAGTAGATACCTACAGCCGCACCTATCGCAATAACAACACCTGCAATTGCCTGGATTGCATATGTCATAACTGAAGGGTCAATATAACCACCTACCATAAATGTACTCATCATTTTAAAAATCCTCCTTAAATATATTAAAATTCAATTATTTTTTCTTTTCCTGTATCTTTTTAACAATCTCATTCACTATGTACTGTGCACCAACTTCTGAACTATGTCCAAGATTATACACATATTCATGCACGAAATTGTCAATTCTGCTTCTATACGTAGCAGCATCATCAAACATTTTTTCAACAATCACTGATGCTTTATCCATTTCATCAGGATTGAGCGTTGCCCCTATACTATCTCTCATCCATATATTTATAGGCTCAATTTCAATCTTCTTATATTCCGGATTCATAACTTTCATAGGAGTATTGATAAACAATACGGGTTTACATGTTGTATACGCATACTCATAGGCAATACCAGACCAGTCTGTTATCATCATATCAGCATCAAATACTGTACTATTTGATGAGAAATCTGTCTGTATCTCTATATCTTTGTCAACACAATATTTCTGCTTAAGCTCCTCCATGCGTTCAGGCATATGTCTTACATGCTGTGGATGAGGCCGTACAGTAATTTTATAGCCATGTCCTGCAAGATTGTCAATCAGTTCTTCAAGACAGCTGTCTACTATATTGTCTTTCTGCCATGATGGTGCAATCAGAATAGATCTCATGCCATCATTTTTCTTCTGGCTTTTCTGGTAATCCTCTCTCATTGAATCAAGAAGACTGTATCCCCATTCAACAAGTTTTTTCTTTGGAAGGCTGTATACCTCCTCTGTTTTTTCAATTTCCTCTTTTTGATGCTTACCCGTGCAGAATACTGTATCAAAATGGTTCATTGAACCTTTTCTCATTGTCATATTCAGGCTGTCCATTCCATGAGGAATATATATATATTCAATATCTTTCCTGATATAGCTTCTCTTGATATGATAGTTTTCAAGATCAGGCATAGTCATTACAACAATATCTGCATCCATCTTCATCATAAGTGTTATCAGCTTTTTTTCACCGATATAATATGCTTTGATATGCTGATTTTTTTCTGCAAGCTCAAAAATGCTGTCTTCGGGGTCACTAGTTATGTAATGTATAACTATATTGGTATTCTTGAGAATATATTCTATCATCCCCTGATAATATTTATAAAATCCATTGTTCTCAGAATAAAATACAAGATGCTTGTTAACCACAGAAAAAAATCTTTTATAATCAGCTCTCTCTCTTCTTGCATATGGGTTTTTAGTAAATATTTTCTTTTTTGTGCTGCTTCCACCGATTTCCTGCAAAGCCATTAACTCATTCTTGCTGTTCTCAAGATCTTCGTAGTCAACATAATCTTTGGGATTAATCGCCCAATTTAACAGGTACAGTTGAAGTATTGCGAACAGATTACTTGCTATCCAGTACAGGGCAACTCCAGCTGGCACAAACCATCCAAGATACAACGAAAGGCCTACCGATAGTGCCATCATTCCGTATTTGTTAAGCTTTGACTGCTCTGCCTGTAATACGTTGCTTGCATTTTGCGCAACACATAACAGCCACGCCGAAAATCCTGCAGCAAACGGAACTATTATATCAATGCCACCAACTTCCGATGGAACCCAGCTAAGATTAATTCCTAAAAATCCCATATTAAGATTTTTTATAGAATCTAATGTTCCAGCTATGTCTATATCAGAAAACTGCGGCTGCAATGCAAGAAACTGGCTTTCATATGTTCCATTCTTGATATTTTCTACAACTGCAAGCTGGATAGACGATGATTCCGGATCAACTCCTGTAAGTGTTACTATAAGACTATTAAACGCATCTATAACATCTGCAGGAAGATGTAAAAGATAATCCAGCGGATGATAGATAACAGCAACAAGACCTAACAAAAGAATTATCTGTACAGCAAGAGGAATAAGTGACGCAAGCGGATTATATTTCTCTTGCTTGAACAATTTAGACTGTTCATCGGCTATCGAGTCTTTATCTCCAAAGAAACGCGTTTTTATCCTGTTAATCTCTGGCTGCATCTTAACCATCTTAATTGAATTTTTCTGAACCCATATTGATATGGGTAAAATTACTATTTTACTTATAAACGTAAACAGAATAATTGCTATTCCATAATTACTTATTAACCTATAGCACCATGCCATAACATAACCAAGTGCATCTGATAATATATTCATATGTCCCCCTTATTGTTCATCCTTATGCGATGAATTTCCCACTCTCTCGATAATCCTGTCGAACTTCTTCATGATGTCATCCCACTGGAAGTAATCCTCGACATACTTTCTTGCATTGGCACAGAGCATCCTGTATTCCTCTGGATGTTCAAGCATATAATTGACACATCCCTCGAATTCAAAATAATTCTTGTAATACAAGCCACCATTGCTCTTAACGCAGTGTCCCTTTAATACATCACATATACCATTGACAATAACAGGAATTGAAAGTGTCATTGCCTCAAGAACTGATATTGAGAGGCTCTCAAACTTAGATGGAAGTATAAGCGCCTTTGCGCCCTTGATTCCGTCAAACTTATCCTCATCACTCACAAATCCAAGACTTATAATGTCAGGACTCTTAGGAATATCGCACACTGCTTTTCCCATAAGAACAAGCTTTAAGTTATTCTTATTTCTCTTCTTATATTCAAGGAAATACTTGAAAAGTCTTGGACAGTCTTTGCCCTCGTCAATTCGTCCTACATATATAATGTACTCATCAAGATTATATTTCTTCTTGAAACGTTCGCTGTCCACCTGCGCTGGCACATCTACACCGACACCCATAACCTCATATGGAACATCTTCGTTGTGGAAGATTGCATGTACAAGATCTTTCTCCTCATCTGTGAGGAATACGAATGCATCTGCTGCCCCGAACACCTTCTTATACATATCAAAATGTATAAATGGCTCCTGATGTGCTGTAGGAATGAATATAGCCTTATCCTTGATTCTTACTATACTCTTAACAGCAGTATAATAAAGGTATGTGACTACAATAATTGCCTCATATTCATCCTGATGCTCGTCTACATATTCAACAAGCTCTGGACAGTATGGCCCCATATTCTCTATCCATTTATCAGATGTCTCAACATCCGCATCCGGGTTAGAGAGCATATATGAATCAAGTGCTGAGAATATCTTAGGAATCCTCTCATGAACTGTCTTGAATCTTCTTACTGTTACGCCGTTGATTGTCTCAACGCCCTCTTTGTAATAGTTAGACCATTTGACATATTCAACAGCACATGAAGTTAACACTTCCACATCATACCTGGCAATAAGTCTCTCTGCAATCTGTCTTGAGTAAAGCTCTGAACCGCCATTTACCTCAAGGCCATATCTCTGGTTAATAATAGCAATTTTCTTCTTCATATTCTTATCCAATCGCTTTCATAAATTTATCAATCACAATATCCCATGTGAAGTTATCAAGTACATACTTTCGTCCATTAAGTCCCATCTGGTGTGCTGTTGATTCATTATCAAGAATGTAATCAACACAGCCCTCAAACTGGAAATAATCCCTGAAATACAATCCCGCATTAGATTCTCTTGCAAAATTAGTTGTAACCGCGCAGCCTTCATGGACAAGCACCGGTCTTTCGCACAGCCAGCTCTCCATAATAACAAGCGAGAAGCTCTCATGCAGTGATGGCTGGCACAGAAGCTCTGCCCCTGCATACGCATCAAACTTATCCTGCATATCAAGAAATCCCATGTCTATGATATCAGCCTTAAATTCCTCTGGAATTGTGACATCACCACCGCCAATCATTATAAGCTTTAACTTATCACGCTTTGGATTACGCTTCTTATATTCGCAGAAATACTTAATCAGAGTGTATATGTTCTTGCTCTCATCCTTTCTCCCCGCATACAAAATATACGGATAATCTACATTGTGTTTCTTACGGAATCTGTCTGCATCATACTCAAATTCTGTATCAACACCAGCCCCCATAACTGTCTCTTTAACCTTAGACAGCTTCCATAATCTTCTTGCAAGCTCCTGTTCTGGTTTTGACAGATATATGATACCTGCCATGTTGGCATATGCTTCCCTGAATGAACGGAAATAAGCATAACACTCATCATGCAGGCATGATATAAGAACCGACTTAAAAGGGCAGGCATTAATGCCATTGTATGTGGGAGCAAACATATACGGAATGTACACAAACTTGTGATATTCCTCACTGTGATTCTTGATATAGTCATACAAATCCTGACTATTTACCATTTCTCGCAAGAATATCTGCTCTTCTTCCATGGATATTGTTTCTCCACGCATAAGTCTGGCATTGATTGCATGAAATTCCTTCATATTGCCTTTTCTGACCTTAAATCTTCTTACTGGAATCCCCTCAACTATCTCAACGCCTTCCTTGAAATAATTCTCTGTCCAGTCAGCCGAAAATTCTTTTACACATGTCGTAAGAATCTCTAACTCCACACCTCTTTTGTGAAGCTGTGTAACTATTCCTTTAAGCTCAAGCTCTGCTCCACCCCTGATATCCTTGTGATACCACGGAATGACAAATCCTATCTTTTTCATACGCCATCACCTTTGCACAAATTCAGTAATATATCTCTTTAACTGCTCTGCTATTTTCTCATACTGGAAATCTTTAACTCTCGCATTGCCAAATTCCACAAGTGTTTTTCTTAAATGTGAATCTGTTATAACTTTGTCAATGCATCCTGCCGCTACTATAGGGTCGCTGCTGTCTAACAACATTCCCTTATAATTCATTGTCTCTGGAACTGCCGCCACAGCCCTTGCCACAACAGGAACCTGAAACATCATGGCCTCAACTACCGGCACACAGAATCCCTCATGCTCACTCATACATAAGAACACATCAGCGGTTTTAAAGCATGCAATAATCTCATTAAATTTTATGTGTCCTGTAAATACAACATCATTCTGTATTCCAAGCCTTGTAACATAATCAACAAGCCTTAAATAATATGGGTCCTCTGCACGGTATGAACCGGCAAGTATAAGTCTTGCCTTATTGTTGTACAGCTTTCTATAATAATAAAATGCCGCTATTACATTTTCCTGCTTTTTGTTAGGTGCAATTCTTCCCGTGAATAACACATTCGTGCGGTTATCACTGCCATAATCTATCATAAAATCTCTTGATGGTTTTCTCTTGTAATCATCCATAGGAATAACTATTGGAAGAACGTCTATCCTGCACTTATATCCCATATTAATTAAATCCTGCCTGTTAAATTCTGACACAGCCAGGCAATAGTCCACTTTATCCGCAAGATATCTGGCACCCTCAAGCCCATACTCACAGATACCTGCAAATCTCTCATCATTACCCCTGAAAAATTCCGGTGGTGTAACATTATGATATACAAGAATTTTCCTGCAAGGATACTCTGCTATATCATAATTAAGCTTCGTTCCTGTCGAAAAATGATACATTATAATGTCCGATTTATTCAATTCTCCAATCTTATCTAACGGCCTGGCAACGCCTCGCTCAACATTTGACACAATACTCTCTGCATATATGCCTGTCGAATATCCCATCCCTTTGATGACTTTATCAAATGCTATTGCATCATTACTTACAGCATCACCATTAGCTATAGTTGATAACACCTGAATTATTCTCATACCTGATCCTCAACTCTGCGTAATTACTTGTCCGACTTCCCTTCAAGCTCGCTTATCTTAGCTTTAAGACTCTCTATCTCTTTGTTCTGCTCATCTATATAGCAGCTCATCTGGTTCATCATTCTTACAATTGAAGCATTGAAACCATCCTGTGCCATAACAATAGGCTCTACGAAGAAATACACAAGCTTTCTTATAACTTTTCTAAAGAAAACGCGCACCTTTCCACCCTGAAGAGGTCTGTATGGATTAACCTCCCACTCATGGTTGGCAACATACAGGTCTTCATTGAACTTCACACGGTCAAACTTGACTACATTCATAGAACTTACATCAACTATTACATCATCAAAGCTGAGTAAGTCATTAGTGTATCCCTTAGCAGATATATCATTTTTAATCTGCTCCATTATATTCTCAATGTTAATATTATTCTCTTCTGCCATAACGACCTCCACCTGTTTTAGAAGTTTGCATATATAAATGACTGAACGCCATTAGTGTAACCAAATATAAATATGATAATGATAAGTGCATAATACACGGACCATCTGACTGGAAGTGACTTTGCCGCCAGTGATTCACGGATGTTAATACCCTTTTCTTTTATAAGGCTTATGATAAATACGACAATACATCCAACTGCAATTACAATATAATCACGCATTTCAAGTCCTAACATCATCATGCTTCCATCTGTAAACTGTGAGAACGAGAAGCTGACAATTGAATATTTCATCATGATAAGTGCAACTGTGAATGACAAGCCCATATCAAAATACCAGCCTATGTTAGTAAGTATGAATGTTCTTATTATCTGGACAACCTTCCATGGCTTACTCTCAGGATTAATGTGTGTTATCTTAAAGCCCTTCTCATACACTGGTTTAAGAAGTGCTGATATCGCCATTATGAAACCATTGTAAAGGCCATAAGCTATATACTTCCATGAAGCACCATGCCATATACCTACTACAAAGAATATAACTATGTCGGCAAAACATATAGGAAGTGCCTTGCCTATGTGGTCTCCAAAATGTTTTCTGCCCCATTTGCCAAACTTATTCATTCCCTTGGACAATGACAATGGATAGAATATATAATCCTTCATCCATGTACCTAATGTTATATGCCATCTTCTCCAGAACTCGCCTATTGATTTAGAGAAATATGGCTGTCTGAAGTTCTCATCCATAGTAACGCCAAACATCTGCGCTACACCTATAACAATATCCATACCACCTGAGAAATCCATATATAACTGTACAGAATACATAAGAACTGCCCATATATATATGAATCCGCCATAGCTTTCATAATTGTTGAACACTTCGTTAACAACAACTGCCGCTCTGTCGGCAAGAATTATCTTCTTGGCGATACCCCAGAGGATTCTCTGCATTCCGAACTGGAGATTCTTTATATCAAGTGAATTGCCATTAAACAACTGTGGTGCAAGTCTGTTAAATCTTCCGATAGGTCCCTGAAGAAGCTGTGGGAAGAATGACACGAACAGACCTAACTTGAACGGATTCTTCTCTGCCTCATACTTTCCCTGATATACATCAATAATGTAAGATACAGACTGGAAAGTAAAGAAAGATATACCAAGAGGAAGTGCCCACTTAACAAGTGGAACTGGATTTCCTCCAAAATGTGAAAGCACTGCATTGACATTTTCAAGGGCAAAGTTAGTATACTTAACAACTGCAAGCATACCAAAGTTAAGTACACATGCTGCTGCAAGAACAGCTCTCTTTTTCTTCTTGACTGCCTCTTTGTATGCCTTCTTTTCTTCTCTTGTTATTGTTTCCTTGTTAGTGGCAAGATATTCCTGTGACTGTTTAATTATCCTGTCTAACAGTAATCCGCATATGTATATAACTGCGGTAGCATACACCATGAACAGTGAACACTTTACACTAGATACGAAATAATATCCGTAACTTACAATAAGAAGCCATATCCATCTGTACTTCTTAGGGAGCACATAATAACCTATAAGTGCGGCTGCAAGGAATGCAAAGAAATATAGTGTTGTGAATAACATAATTATAAGCCCCTCCATTCTCTTCCAGTTGCCTTAGTATAATCACTCTTCATATTGTTATACATATCTTCAAATGAATTATAGAAATATCTGCTGCTGTCATAATTTCCATCCCATGCATCTGCAAGGAATTCTGCAAGCTTGGCAGAATATACTTCTGCAAGCTCTCCGCCCATATGGCCTTCCTGGTCGCCGTAATCACAGTCTGACCTTGGAATGAAGCTCATAAGTGCATCATTGAAATCATAATACTCAATACCACACTCATCTGTTATGAACGATGTGAATGTATCGTGTGCATACTCCATGCTAAGAGTCTTTACCACTGATGGAGTTATTGGTGTTGTCACACATATAAGTCTGTAGTTATTATCATTACAGAACCTGACAATATCCTTAAATACAGCTTTGACGTTCTCATCAAGCGCATCATCACTTCTTCCAACCCATGTCTGGACATAATCTGCTCCAGGTGGAAGCTTGCCATATTCTGTTCCTTTTCTGTCAAAGAATCCTTTGCCGACATAAGGGCCGTCTGCGCCCTCGACAATTCCATTATCTGCATAAGCTGATTCGATTGTGACATTCTTGTAGCTCTCAGATGTCTTAACACTTATGTTGCGCTTGACATCAGATGGAGAAACACTCCAGCTAAGTCTGTTGGCAAGTAAATTTCTCATATCCATGACATCTCTGTTCTTGATAAGATATTCTGCCTTAACTGCTGGATTTTTGAGCTGCTGGTATATGAATGACCTTGTGAAATGTGCTGTAGGCTGTTCATACATCCAGTACTGGTAATCTATATCAAGTATAACTGTCTTGATGTCGTTGCTTTTTGATATATCCTTTAAGATATAATATGAATCCTCGATTGTCTCACCAGGAATCGCCATATTAATCGCGTTAGTTCCAAGCTTCTCATCAAGCTTTGCAGGGTCAATCGCACCTCGGCAGTGTGAAGCACCAAGTATGACTGTATCATAGCTTGTCTCCTTCTTCTCTGCCTCGTTAATTATGAATCTTACATATCCAGTCTGTGCAAATATAAAGTCGCAGCCCTTCAATATAACTGCCAGAAGTACTAAAAATACAAGGCTTCTGAGCCATGGCTTAATCTTGTCCATCTTTCTTCTCCATTTCACTACTCTTATGCTAACATTTCGTTTAATTTACGAGCCTGATTATCCCAGCTGTACTTATCAAGTATCTTCTGTCCGTCAGATGTATGCTGTTCCAGTAACTGTCCAATATTGACATATGGATCATCTGGTGATATATACACTGCTGAATCACCGAATATCTCCGGCAGGCTTGCCCTGTCTGATACAATTATCCTGCATCCTGTGCTGAGTGCCTCAAGCGGAGGTATTCCAAATCCCTCATAGTATGAAGGGAATATAAATGCCCTGCAATATATCATAAGCGACTTAATCTGTTCATCACTTGCAAATCCCACGTAGATGACATTCTTGCATTTGTGGCTCTCGATTATCCTCTCAAGATTCCTGCCTGCTATCACGAATGTATCGTCAGGATTAGCTTTAGCACATTCTAAAACCCAGTTGACATTCTTATTCTTATTAGGTGAACTTACTGTAAAAAAGTATTCTCCCTTAGTCAGCTTAAACTTATCAAGCACTGTATCATCAGTTTTCACGTTATTAAAATGCTGCCAGCCATTGCCGATTACAGTGATTTTATCTGCGGCTATCCCAAGCCTGTCCATAATCCTGCCCTTGGAAAACTCTGACACTGTAATTATCTTGTCAGCTTTTTTCTTGATTCTTGCATATATGTTATTAAACCACGCAATCTCATCCTCTGGATAATCCTTAATCTGAGGGAATAAATCTTCACTCTCTGCATAACATACATCATGCAGGCACACAATTCCTCTTGGTGCTATCAAAGAGACCTCGTTACACAGATTGACTGGTATACGTCCTGTTCTTCTGGCATAAAATCCGAACACTCCCTGTGTCCACATTTTAGAACTTCTCATAACAACTTTTCTGATATTCTTGTAGTCTGGGATATCCTTCACATCTGGCGGAATAATAATCTCAATATCCTTGCCTTCACATATTTTATCCAGCGCAAGAACTATGTTATATGCATATCTGTCAACACCTGATGACATATGTGCCAAAAATCTTCCATCTATGCAATATTTCATAACCATCTCCCCTAAAAATGCTTCTACTGAATGTTCTTATCATCAAACTGCCAGCTATGTGGCATCCTCAAAACTCCCACATCACTTACATTAGAAACAACTTCAAATCTCATAGCTTCCTTGTAGTAATCAACCGGATTGCCTTCGCCCCACTCAATCGTTATATCAACCCAGTACTCTCCGGGAATAAGCATTATGTTCTCAAGCTTTACTGTATAATGTCCATCTTTATCAATGTCAAAGTTACTGAATCTGTCAATTCTTGTATTCGTTCCATAACACCACAAGCCATCACTTCTGAATATTCCGAACCCAAATACACCATCTGTAATCTTTTCATTGATATGGTAATTAAGATCAAGTGTTATGCTCTCACCTGTCCTGAATGTCTTCTGAACCTCACCGGCATCATTGAGCATTCTTATATCTGTGAACTGTGCCCTCTTATCTCCATATCTCTTGATAAGTCTCTCCTTGGCAGCCTTAGTCTCCTCACGGATTCTGTCTTTCTCTGCCTGATCCATTCTCTCCTTGTTCATATAATCAAGGTATTCAAGATGGACATCCTTAGGAGTTCCATCCATCTCAATATGACCTTCCTTAATCCAGATAGAACGGTCACATATCTGTTCAATCTGTCCAAGTGAATGTGATACAATTACGATAGTTGTTCCGGCAGCCTTGATTTCTCTCAATTTGTTAAAACATTTTGCCTGAAAGTTCGCATCACCAACCGCAAGAATCTCATCAATAAGAAGAATATCTGCATCAACATTGATTGCAACTGAGAACGCAAGTCTCATATACATTCCTGATGAGTATGTTCTTACAGGATTATCTATGAATTCATTAAGTTCAGAAAATGCAATGATATCATCAAGTCTTGCATCTATCTCTTTCTTGTTAAGTCCGAATATCGCAGCGTTAGTGTAGATATTCTCACGTCCACTCATATCAGGATGAAATCCCGCACCAAGCTCGATAAGGCTCGATACTCTTCCGCACATCTCGATATTGCCGCTGTTAGGATATATAATCTTAGTAAGAAGTTTAAGTGTTGTACTCTTACCACAGCCATTCTTGCCGATAAGACCTACCGCCTCACCCTTCTTGATTGAGAAGCTTATGTTATCAAGTACTGTTCTGTTCTCATATTTATTGCGCTTCCAGAATAATACCTTCTCTTTTAATTCACTTCCCTTGTCATAATATACCTTGAAATGCTTGGTAACATTATTTACCTCTATGGCGTTGTTTTGATCTCTCATCTTATCCTCCATATTGCATACGCAAACTAAAAGTTCTCTGCAAATCCCTTCTGAAGCTTGTTAAAGCAGAAGAAGCCAAGTGCAATGAATATTATTCCTATACCAAGTACATACAGCAAAGACATAAGATGTGGTATCTCTTTGTAGTAAAGTATCTGTCTGTACATCTCTGTTATCGGTGTCATAGGGTTTGCCTTGAATATTGGCAGAGCCCAGTCTGGAACCATCTCGCTTCCGTACATAACTGGTGTCATATACTGTAATGCCATTGTCACAATGCCTAGAATGTACTGTAAATCCCTAAAGTACACTGTAAGTGCAGCAACTATCATAGCAATTCCCAGGCACAATATGTACTCAACAATCATAACTATAGGCAGACACAACAAAGCGATAGGATTAACGCCTCTTCCAGATATAATCAGAACTACGAATATGACTATAAATGTAAGCATCATATTCACAAATCCGCTCGTAACTGTAGCTATAGGCATAACCTCTCTTGGGAAATATATCTTCTTAATCATGTCTTTTTCTCTGATAATAGATATAGAACCATCCTGGACACTTGATGCAAAGAACATCCAAGGCACCAATGCAACGAATAAGAACAGATAATACTGCTCATATCCAGCTCTCATAATAATCGAGAAAACCATTGTAAATACAAGAAGCTGAAGCAATGGATTGATGAATGTCCATAAGAATCCAAGAACTGACCCCTTATATCTTCCCCTCAGGTCTCTCTTTACAAGGCTTATTATCATCTCCCTGTACTCGTATAACTCATTTAAATGTTTCACTTGTTTTCCTCCAATGTATCACTTTATTGGTTAATAACATTAAGTCTGTCTCTTACAAATGTCGATGACTGCTCCATCGACAGATTTCCATGCACATATTCACGCGCATTACTTTTTATTATACCATAAAATTCCTTATCATCAAATAATCTTCTCATAAAGGCTGCTGCCTTATCACTGTCTGCCTCTGCCCACCTGTATCCTTTCTTGAATGGTGGATAGTCCTTCTCTAGTTCTACCATTCTGTAATCAACCATACAGGCACAGCTCTCATTCATGAACTGTGTAGTTGCAGACCACGCCGTTGCTATAACCGGCGTGCCAAGCACCATCGCCTCGGCACATATAAGCCCGAAGCCTTCTGCCCTGTGAAGTGACACGAACACGTCAACACACTTTATAAGGCTGTTGACTTCCATTCTTGACATATTTTTATCAATAAAATATATATTGTCATATCCTTCTGTCAGGCTCTTAATATACTCAATATCTGCATCACTGTTTGCTTTCAGCTTAACTACAAGTCCGACTTCCCTGTTATCTGATTTAAATGCCTTCTTAAAGCTCTCTATCACCTTGCCCGGATTCTTCCTTGGTGCACCACTTCCGCCATCATACATCATCATGTATAAGAATCTGTCCTCCGGCAGACCGAAGTATTTTCTGTCATACTGCTCATCTGCCTTGGCTGTAACCGGGTAAGCAACCGTATATACCGGCTTTTCTGTATATTTTTTGAATATCTTATTCTCAAAATCAGATGGAACCCACAGCTCATCTATCAGGTTAAACGCCGGCATCCACTCTTCGGGAAAATCTTCCATCTCCCAGAGCCAGAAGCCTATATTATAATGTCTGTCAAAGAACTCTTTTCCCAAATCCATGAATGCAACTGCCATCTCACTTGCATTGATATGGAATATGTTGATACTGTATTTTAACTTGTCCTGAATCTTATCATCACACGAATGGTCTGACATATTCATTCCCGGTGGCACATAATAATTATATATAAGATTAGGCACACCGGCGGCATCAAGAATTGATGACACATATCTCATGCTCTGTCCAAGCCCTGTGTCCACCCTGATATCTCCTATAAGGTTAACCCCGAATGGAAATGCATCCTTGTCGAATCCCTCTATATCTATCTGCGCAATGCTTCTTGCCTCACGGTTAATCATTCCCGCCTTGACCTTTGACAATACACTCTTAGGTATACATCTTACAAGAACCGGACGAAGCTTCTCTGCTCCTTTTAGAACCATCTTTGACAGCCCGCTCATATCTATCTGTTCTCCATTATAAAATCATAAACTGTTTTACCCAGCTTCTCAGGTGCATACCTGTCCACTGTCTCCTTGTAGGACTCCTCATCAACAACGCTGTTATATCCAAAAAGAATCCTGCTAAGATTATCTATCTGTTCCTTCTCACCACAATTAATATCAAATGTATTGATATTACCCTGTGCTATCTCATCAAATATCGGAAGATTGCTTGCTATAATAGGCTTGTTAAATTTCATGACCTCAATAACAGGCATGCCAAATCCCTCTGCCTTAGATGGGAATACAAATGCAGACATTTTTGAATATAACTCATGCTTCTTATCATGGCTTATATAATCAAGATAAGTTATATTGCCATCCTCCTCTATCGCAGAAGCAACAAGCTGTCTTATATCCTCCTCCTGCATCTTGCCGGCAAGAACCAGCTTCTTGTCTCCACCATCTGCGCGGTATCTTCTATATCCTTTAATCAGAAGGTCTACACCTTTTCTCTTCTCCATATTGCCGACATACAGAAAATATCCCTCATCACTGCAAGCCCACTCGTCCTTCAATGGATTCGATATTATATATGCATTGCAGTTAGTAATATTCCTGCTTCCAGGAAAATATTTTTCCGTTGTCATCTTTGTCTGCATCGAATTATATAGAATCATGTCCGTATTTTTCAATGTCTTTGAAAGTCCATGTCTGAAATACAGGCTGTATACTCTGCCAAAATACTCGACATATTCTATAGGGAACATGTCATGTACTGTTATCATTGTCTTAAAGTTACCTTTAAGCTTAATAGGAATAACTGTATTGACTTCCCAGAATATATCCGGTTTCACCTTATCAAGAACACTCTGCACGTATGAGAAGTATGAATATACTCCCGCACTACGATACACCTGCTTTCCCTGTGTATACACTTCTATTCCATGTTTCTGGAAAAACTTAATATATTCACTCTCTGCAACATCTGATATAAGAACGAATTCCAAACCTTCATACTTAATAAGCTGCTTCAAAAAATCATTAAGATACATGCCAACGCCGCTTGGTCTGCTGCCAAGTGTTCTGGCATCAATCGCTATCTTCATACAGCCTCCCTGTCCATACATTCACACAGCTTCTTAGCTGATTCAAGCCATGAATGTTTTTTTAATACCTCTATAACACGTTCCTCATCAAGATACCAGCCATCAACCAGTGAATCCAGATTAACTGCCGGATTATTACAATTGATGTATTTCGCCACATCCTCATATATCTCATGCAGTACCGGTATATCACCAAGCACTACCCTGGCTCCCATACACAAGGCTTCCATAGGTGGTATTCCAAAGCCTTCATAAGTTGAAGGGAACAGGAATGCCTTGCAGTACTTCATAAGTGCCCTTGCCGTGGCATCTGACACATATCCTACATACACAACATTAGGATATTTTGTTATATCTGACTTATCTCCCAGCGATTTTCCTGCAATAACATATGTCGAATGTGGATTGTTCTTAGCATTCTGCGCTATCCAGCTAAGATTCTTGTTAGGCGCAAGTGATGCCATGTAGAAATAATAACTGCCACGCTTAATTCTGCTCGCATACTGGTCAAATATATGCTCATCTATATTGTCCGTGTTAAAATGCTGCCATCCATTACCCGCAACAATTATGTCCGGATTTTTCAATCTGTAATTATCAAGTATCTCTTTCTTGGAAAACTCACTTACTGTTATAACCGCATCTGCTTTCTTAAATGCAGTGCAATACATAAGCTTTCTGAACAATATCTCATGCCAGTCTCCCGGTTCTGTGAAAAATCCCGGATGTGTCTTGAAGGCTATATCATGCACAACAGCTATGCCATTCTTCATGAATAAAGACACTTCATTGCACAGATATACTGGCTTTGCATGTTCCTTTTTAACATATCTGTTAAAATCTATCTGGTCCCATTTTCTTCCTGCCACACCATCTATGACAACAATCTTTATATTGCTGTACAATGCCTGATATTTGCTGACAAACACAGATGTACCGACACTGTCAGTTGACGGCATGACAATCTCTACTTCATATGGCTTATCTTTTATTAACTTGTCTAACTGAGCTGTAATCTCTCTCGCATAACGCTGCACACCAAGCACAGAACCATACAGGAAATTACCATTAATAACGTATTTCATCCACACGCCTCCAGATTAATGCTTAGGTCTATATGTTGGAACCATCTCTTTAATATATTCACGCACATCCTTCTCTGACTCTGAATATGCGATTTCTTTGATTGTCTCAAGCTTGTCCTCAAAGCCTTCTTTGTCAAATTCTATAGGCTTTCCAATGTGAATAAGCTTGTTAGCTGTATCCTGAAGTCCCTCTTCATCCATAAGGAGTTCCTCATAGAGCTTCTCGCCTGGACGAAGGCCTGTATATTTAATCTCCATGTCAACGCCAAGTGTATATCCTGACAGTCTGATAAGATTCTTTGCGAGGTCATCTATCTTTACAGGATCACCCATATCAAGAATGAATATCTCACCGCCCTTGGCATATGCCCCCGCCTGAATAACAAGCGATACTGCCTCTGGAATTGTCATAAAGTATCTTATAATATCAGGATGTGTTACTGTTACAGGGCCACCTGCCTCAATCTGCTTCTTAAAAAGCGGAATAACTGAACCATTGCTTCCCAGTACATTACCAAATCTTACTGCAACAAATTCTGTGGCTGATTTTTCGTTGAAATACTGTATTATCATCTCACAGATTCTCTTAGTCGCACCCATTACGTTAGTTGGATTAACTGCCTTATCTGTGCTTATCATAACGAAACGTTTCACGTTATATTTATCAGCCATTCTTGCAACATTCAGTGTTCCTATTACATTGTTCTTAACGGCTTCATTAGGGCTGTCCTCCATAAGAGGAACATGCTTGTGTGCCGCTGCATGATATACAATGTCAGGTCTGTAATTGTCAAATATCCATTCAAGTCTGCTTGTATTCCTTACAGAACCTATAAGTGTGACAACATCTGCATATGGATAATCTCTTTTAAGCTCCTGTTGTATATCGTAAGCACTGTTTTCATATATATCAAATATAATAAGTCTTTTAAGACCATGCTTTACAAGCTGACGGCATAACTCTGAACCAATGGAACCGCCGCCTCCAGTTACAAGCACTGTCTTGCCTGAGACATATCCCATAATAGATTCAAGGTCAACATTAATAGGGTCTCTGCCAAGAAGGTCAGCCACATCAACATTTCTGATATCCTTGACATTAATCTCACCATCCATCATCTGGTATACACCAGGAATTATCTTTAAGTTACAAGGTGTCTCCTTACATATGTTAAGGATTTCCCTCTTAGCCTTAGTAGATGCTGATGGAATTGCAAATATTATCTCATCAACCTCATAATATCTCGCATATTCCTTAATATTATTCCTGTTACCGACAACCTTGACACCTCGTATAAATTTGCCAATCTTCTGCGGGTCATCATCAATAATCGCAACAACCTTGGAATTATCGAGATATCTTGAATTGGCAATCTCTCTCATAAGTACATTAGTTGCCTCACCAGCACCGATAATCATAATGTTAATCTGCTCTGATGTATGTCTGTAATTCTGGATTAATGTTCTTATAATTCTGTACATGAATCTGCTTGTACACATGGCAACTGTCATGAATACACCGGCAGTAAAATAGCATGACCTTGGAAGCATCTTGCCCCATATCGCTGTCAGCGCAAGATATGCAATCTCCGCAGTTATACATGCCTCAACTATCTTGTACAGCTCCGCAATACTCGCATACTGCCATAAGCTGTGATACATTCTGAAAAACCAGAATATAATAAGCGTAATTATAGTGAATAATAACCATGTCGCCTTATAGTTATCTATATACTGAGGCTCAATCAATGCTATATTCACATCAAATCTCATAACCAATGCAAGAATAATGCTTCCATTAATCAGGACTATATCCGTTATGATAAGAAAAAATCTTCTTACCAGTAACTGCAATTTATCTTTCCTTGTCTCTTCCATCATTGGACTCCTTTTTCAATATTCCCGCAAGGGTTCCCACGCCATAACTTACATGAAGCATAAGAAATAATGCTGGCAGTGCTATATTGGTCTTATTGCGCTTCTTGCCAGCACCTATGGCTGCCACAACTGACATAACTACAGCCAGCACCCCATACGCTCCCCACATAAGCTTTGTAAGGAATTTAATTATATTGCCAAGCTTTTTTATGAACATGCTGTATCGTCCTGCCAGCCCGGTAAACACCAGACCTATAGCCGACAAACCGATGGCACTCACAAATGCAAACGGCACAAAATGATACACTGATAAACATTTTGGACACTTCTTTGCCGTTATGCCTATCCAGTATCCATTAGAATACTTCTGTTTGAGCATCTTAGGCAGACTGCTTCTTATGTGCTGGTAAGACACAATATCCGGGTCAAAGCACAGCTTGAAGCCCGCCTCCCTCATGCGGTAATGAATCTCATTATCCTCAGTTCTTACAAGCTCCTCGTTAAAGCCGCCTATCTTGTCGAATACTTTCCTTCTGTATGCCCCATGAAACAGTGATTTCACGTATGTCTTTCCCGGATTGTTCCTGTATGGTGCAATGCTTGAGCCAAACATGCTGTTCTCTGCAAGCAGAAGTGTCTCTTTCCATGGTGTAGACTCATCTAATATAGCCGGTCTTATGCCACCGCAGACATCCTCGCCGCTCTCAAGCACCTTTATATTCTTGCTGACAAAATCGCTTGGAATCTCAGCATGGGCATCAACTTTGATTATCACATCGCATTTATACTCTGCCAGAGCCACATTCCATCCACTTGGAAGTGTCTTTTTAGGGTTATCAAGCACAACAATTCTCTTGAATGGACTATCAAGCCTGCTGTTATTATCAGCATATTCCTGCATTATATCTTTCGTATTATCTGTTGAAGCCCCGTCAACCAGAATAACTTCACAAAGATTATGACCATAATCCTGACTGCTGATACAATCAAGTATGGTTCTAATCGATTTTTCCTCATTATACGCAATTACACATATGGTACATGTAAGCATTGTATTTCACTCTTTCTGTCACATGCAGCCATATGACTATTTGATAACTGACTTAAATGTGTTCCACAGTACCGAACAATCCTCTATAACACCAAATCTTCTAAGGCTCTCAAGATTATACTTCATCTTTACTGGAAGAATCTGCTCTACATAAACCTTGTCCGCATCATCTGCATCTTTTAAAAGCTTGTCCTCATCTTTATAGGCAATGCTTGTCCTTGATGTAAGTCCCGCTGGAAGAAGAAGTGTTGCATACATCTCATCTGTATACTGGTTCACATATTTAGGCACTTCCGGCCTTGTGCCGACAAGTGTCATATCTCCTGCAAGGATATTGAATATCTGTGGAAATTCATCTAATCTGTATTTTCTTAATATTCTGCCAGCCTTGGTTATTCTCGCATCATGCGCAACTGTAACCTGTGTTCCAAGCTTCTGCGCATTGTTAACCATAGTTCTGAACTTGTATATTCTGAATATACGTCCATACTGGGTTACACGCTCCTGCCTGAAAAACACAGGCCCCCTCGAATCAAGCTTAATCATCACTGCAATAACAAGCATTGGAAGTGCCAGAACCACAAGCATTATGGAGCTTACAACTATATCCATGATACGCTTTACCTTAAACCAGCCTGTATGCCTTACAAGTATATTATAATATCGTCTGACTTCTTTGGTCTTCATCCTGTCAGGAAGATGATTCCATCCTTTAAGTCTCATATATCCTCCTTAATTGCGTTTATCTTGTGAGCTGGTTAAAGTTATCAATAACATATTCAAGCTGCTCATCTGTTAAACGTGTGTGTAACGGAAGTGTAATCTCTCCCTTATACATTTCATATGAATTAGGGAAATCTTTAATATCAAAACCAAGATTCTTGTATGCTGTGTGCATAGGAAGTGGTTTGAAGTGGACGTTAGTTGCTATTCCACGTTCTGCCATAGCTGTTATAAGGTCATTCCTCTTCTGCACATCTGCATCCTCAAGCCTTACAAGGCAGAGATGTCCGCTTGAACATACATGCTCGTCAAAATGTTTAAGCACGCTTATTCCATCTCTTTCTATTCCGGCTGTATAACGCTCAATCATCTGCTTTCTTCTCGCAAGCAGTCCATCATATCTTCTAAACTGTGCAAGTCCGATAGCCGCAAGCACATCTGTCATATTGCATTTGTAATATGGACCTACTATGTCATATTCCCATGCACCGAGCTTAGTCTTAGCCAGTGCATCCTTAGACTGTCCATGAAGTGTAAGAAGCATTAGCTGATGATATATCTCCTCATTGTCAATGCCGTCTATATCTCTCCAGACAAGCGCGCCACCCTCTGCTGTTGTGAAATTCTTAACAGCATGGAATGAAAAGCTTGTGAAATCTGCTGCCTGTCCACTCATGACACCATCTCTTGATGCGCCAAATCCATGCGCTGAATCTGCAAGGATAAGTATGTGTCCAAGTGCCTCCTGCATCTTGTTAGCCGGCTTAAATATGCTCTTTTTGCGCATGATAATCTGTCTTATCCTGTCATAATCAACCATGACACCTGCTATATCAACAGGTATTATAGCCTTAGTCTTGTCAGTAATAAGCTCTTCTATTCTGTCATAATCAAGGTGATATGTGCCCTTCTCTACATCTATCAGCTTAAGTGCAGCCCCGACATGGCACACAACACTCGCTGATGCAGTGTATGTGTATGCAGGAACGATAACCTCGTCTCCCGGTCCAACACCGAATATTCTGAGAGCCATCTCCATACATGCAGTAGCAGAATTAAGTGCTGCCGCCTTGCTTGAATGTGTATACTCTGCAACTTTCCTTTCAAGCTCCTTGGTCTTAGGGCCTGTAGTTATCCAGCCTGAGCGGAGTGCATCTGTTACCTCTTTAATCTCCTCCTCAGTAATATCTGGTGGTGAAAATGGAATATTCATATCTAATTACTTCCTTCCTGTGTCTTAACCATTGATGGAAATGCGTATGTCAGATCCCCGGCTCCGCTCTCTATCGAGATGGAATAGCTAACTGTATTATACCCACTTTGTGTAAGTGTTATTGTCTTAGTTCCTTCTGTTTTCTTGAATGTACATGGAACAGTTCCAGCATACACGCTGTCCACATACAGCGCAGCTCCAGCAGGAGATGTTACCTTGACACTATAACTACCATTACTGTTGGCTGTCGTAGCTGCCGCAGTAGTTCTTGTCGCAGCTTTGGTTGTTGCTGACGTAGTACTGCTTGCAGTCGTTGAAGCCTTAGTTGTTGCACCCGACTTTGCAACCATATCTATAACCTTAGTCACATATGAAGAATTAACCACAAATGTCTCTGTATACTCCTCATAATGATTCATGACAAGTGTAAGCTTATGTGAGCCATATGATAACTGGACTGGCACTGAATAATCTACTTCCTCGCCATCTATAGACATAATGGCACCTTTTGGTGTAACGCTGAAATTAACTGTTCCCTGAAGCTGTGCTGGCTGTACATATTCGCTGAAATCCAGCTTTGTCTCCTGTCCATCCTCAACTGTCACTTCTTTAGTTGCATCCAGTTTTCCATTCTCTATCTCAACATTGTATGTGCCCACAGATGCTGTAACTATCATGTCCTCTGTGACGTTATACAACTGATCCTTTCCAATCTGTGCATATCCACCTATAAATGCATCAATACCTGTGAATCTTATATATCCATGTCCCTTATCAACCACAACGGAATATACTGTATTGCCAATTCCGCGCAGTGTTACTTCATCCTGCTTTACTACCTCTGCTATAGGAATCTTATCTTCGCCAGATATAACAAGTGCCTTTTCACTGTATATATAAGTCGATGCACCTGAACTTATTCTTCTGTTAGACTCATTAACCTCGACATTATTAAAGCCGCTTACCTCAAATGCATCTGGATTACCCTTTATCGAAGTAGCAACACCTCTCTTGTTACATACAACATCATATATCTCACCAAGAATGAGATTAGATGCCGCAATCGCTGTTCCGTACTTTGTTGCGAACACAGTTCCCCCTGAATATGGAACTTCATATTCTACTCCTGCATTCGTATCTATAAAATTAGCCTTCTTGCTGTCTTTATCAATATATGACAATACGCCTGTCACTGTTATCTGCTGTGATGCTCCTGTTGTTGCTTCTGTTATATTCTTCTTAGGTGCTGTAAGTATTGAGCTTCCCGGCGTTATTGTACCGCTGTTACTGCCATTACCTATAGTGCATCCCATAAAACTTAACACACATATCACAAGCCCCATCATAAGAGCTGTCATTTTTTTCATTGCAGATGTATGTTTATCCATAATATCAGATTGTACCTTTCTCAAGAGTATAGTTACCCAGTTTTTATGTATACTACGTTAATTCTATCACAATGCACATATAGTTGCAACAAAATCAAGTCTTCTGACATTCTGTTCAACACATCCATTAAGCTTTTCTATACTTTTAGGCGACACCCACGCCTTATTCATATTGTAATAATGATTTACTATCTTCCAGAATTTCTCCGGAAATGCAAATAAAACCGACATAATTCCTATATCTTCGTCACTTATCCTCTTAATTTTGTCGTATTCGTTCAGCATTTTATATGCAAGGTCAATGTCCCAGTTATATTTTTCAAGTATCTTTCTCATAAACTGGTACAAATCAAACACCTGTGAGTCAACCCTGCATTTCTCCATATTCGTGACCGCAGTACCCACATTGCTTATAATAATATTATGATATGTAAAATTGCCATGTATAAGGCTGTTACTACTGTCTGCCTTTGCAATTCCATCTACCACAGTCTCATCATCAAGCATGCTGCAAGCCGTCTGTGCCTCCGCATAAAATCTGCCTATATTCCTATATATGCTCATCTCATACTCAGTCTTCTGCTTCTTGTTTTTCAGGTAGTTTCCCGCCATCCTCATCTCTTTAGTATGTCTGATAATGGTCTTTGCCACATTTCCTCTCGCAAGCACGAATTCATTGTCCTCACTCATTATGGCTTCAACTGCCCTATCCAGTGCAATATGCAGCCTTGCCATAGCCGACACAGCATCCAGAATGTCACGGATACTCTTGACATTGCACTCACTGCCTGAATACATATCCTTCAACACATACTTCCGCCCTTCCTCGGCAGCTTCAGATATTATCTCTCCATCCTTATTTCTCACATATGTATCCAGATACTCATATCCGCCCTGCTTAACAGCCCTCGTTATCACGTCTTCCCTTTTGTAATATTTATCCTGTTTTACACACTCCAGCAAGAGCTTATCGCCCTGATCTGTTACAACTATCATGCCTCCCCTGCCCCGCACACTGCGGTATATATTCAAATCATACTGATCAAGTACTTCAAGCGATTTTTCATTCATTGACAGTCTCCCCCCACACTCATTAATCATAACTATTATTATGTAGGGTATAAAAAAATAATGCCCTCAAGTTTAAAAACTTGAGAGCATTCCCATCAACAGCTTTAACTAAAACCTGCCTACAAGGAGCATACGGTACACACGGGCTGCGCCGCAGGCAGGGTTTAGTTGAAATGTTCCAGCATCGCAAGCAGCGTCGCCTTATCATTAAGCTTCGGATTATCCATCACAACATGAAGCAATTCATTGAGCGTCCTGCCAATCTGCGATCCCGTCATTCCATATTCAATTAAATCATTTCCATTTATATCAAGGTCTTTAATCGTCACACAATCGCCCCTTGCTATAATATCATCCATCATCTTCTTAACGGCAGCTATATGATTATGCTTCCCCGGAAGGATTATTCCTGTAATCTCTTCCTTGGCTGTCGTAAGAGCCTCATCATGTATGATAAGATTGTCAAAAAGCTCTCGTCCATAGCGGTTCAACGCCTCTCTTATAGCCGGCTCATTCTCATCTATCGTAACCTTGGAATTAGCAACGATAGCAGTCACACTGTCAACAGTGTGGTTGTCCAGCTTAAGACTTCTAAGAACTCCCTTTGCCTTATCTGGCTCAAGAGAGTTAAGAAGTGCCGCATATCTTAATATAACAGTCTTTTCTGTATGCTTTAGCATACTAAGGGCATTATGTCTGTATCTTCCCTCAAATATGGCTGCAACATCTGGTAAAGCCACTGAAAATATACCAGTCTCGTAATACAGCTCCACCTTCTCCGGATTATCAGACATAATCGTCTTGGTAAGCTCCACCTGGATTCTTTCCATGCTTACCTGTACGATATTAGGAGACAGCTTTTCGATAGCTTTATATGTCTCCTTATCTATCTCAAACGAAAGCTGTGCCGAGAATCTTATAGCCCTCATCATTCTTAGGGCATCCTCTGTAAAACGCTCTATAGGATTACCTACACATCTTACAATCCCACGTTCAAGGTCACCTTGTCCGTCAAATTCATCGACAAGCCCATTTTTATCACTATACGCCATTGCATTGATAGTGAAATCTCTTCTTTTAAGGTCTTCAAGAAGATTAACTGCAAATTCTACATTTTCAGGATGCCTGCCGTCTTTGTACTCACCATCAATTCTGTAGGTTGTGACCTCATAGCCTGTCTTTCCTATCATAACAGTCACTGTGCCATGTTTAAGTCCTGTATCCACAGTTCTCTTAAACATAGATTTGACCTGCATAGGAAGTGCTGATGTGGTTATATCCCAGTCATATGGTGTCTTTCCAAGCAATGTGTCTCTTACACATCCACCGACAGCATAAGCCTCGCATCCATGTTCTTCAATTGTGCCAATAATCGCTCTGACATCCTCTGGAAGCTGCATATAGTCTCCTTACCAAATAACTTTAATTAGTACGCCTTACCCCAGTAAACCATCTTCTTAGCTGGCTTTCCACAGCATACGCATACATCACTGAGCTGTTCCTGCGCAAATGGCATACATCTTGATGTAGCTGTTGTATCTTCCTTAATCTTGTCCTCACAAGCCTGGTCACCACACCACATAGCCTTAACAAATCCTGGCTTGTTGGCAACTATATCCTTGAACTCATCATAGTTAGTTGCAACATATGTGTGTGAATCTCTATGTGCTCTTGCTCTTTCAAGCATCTCAACCTGCATTGTATCAAGTACTTCCTTAATCTTGTCTGCAAGTCCATCTATCTGTGCTTCAATCTTTTCTCTTGTATCTCTTCTTACGATAATAGCCTTGCCAGCCTCGATATCTCTTGGTCCCATCTCTACACGTACTGGAATACCACGCATTTCCTGCTCTGAGAACTTCCAGCCTGGATTCTTATCGCTGTCATCAACCTTAACACGAAGTCCTGCTGCCTTGAGAGCTGCTGCAACCTCTGCCGCCTTCTCAAGAACGCCTTCCTTCTTCTGCATAATTGGAATAATATCAACCTGTACAGGTGCAATTCTAGGTGGAAGAACAAGTCCGCTGTTATCACCATGAACCATAATCATAGCACCGATAAGTCTTGTTGTTGTTCCCCATGATGTCTGATGGACATACTTTAACTTATTATCCTTGTCTGTATACTGTATTCCAAATGCTTTGGCAAATCCATCACCAAAATTATGGCTTGTACCAGACTGGAGTGCCTTGCCATCGTGCATGAGTGCCTCGATTGTGTATGTTGCCTCTGCTCCGGCGAACTTCTCCTTATCTGTCTTACGACCCTTGATAACCGGCATAGCAAGCACTTCCTCGCAGAAATCAGCATATATATTAAGCATCTGCTGTGTTCTGGCCTCTGCCTCTTCTGCTGTTGCATGTGCTGTGTGTCCTTCCTGCCATAAGAACTCTCTTGAACGAAGGAATGGTCTTGTCTCCTTCTCCC